>Ga0256845_1000228_pt1 | contig 53109 bp, 59 predicted proteins | sample RiftiametaG_FD_189101 | JGI IMG/M metagenome (GOLD analysis project Ga0256845, IMG submission 189101) | Tube worm associated microbial communities from hydrothermal vent at the East Pacific Rise, Pacific Ocean - Riftia | ecosystem: Host-associated > Annelida > Integument > Unclassified ...
AATCCATTTGCGGTTTAACTTTTCAGCAACGGCAGCGGTGGTGCCTGACCCGCCGAAGAAATCTGCGACAATATCACCCTTATTTGAAGATGCCTTAATAATTCGTTCAAGCAATTTTTCAGGCTTTTGCGTCGGGTAATTAACTCGTATCTTTGACATAGAATTTTCATAAGGTATATTCCATACATCATTTGGGATCATACCTTCATCAGGATAATATATTCTCCATTTACCTGCATCATATCTTTTTCTACATTTTATTCCATTTTCATCCATATCACGGAAATGGGATTCAATGTAATTAGAAGAATAAGGTATTTTAGCTTCAGATATATTAAAAAAAGGATTATTGGATTTTCCATAGTAAAATATTGTGTCATGTTTTTGTGCAAAACGATTTATTGGTCTACCAAGAGTTGAATAATGCCAAATAATTTCATTTACAAAATTTTCTTTTTTAAATATTTCGTCCATAATTAATCTAATGACAGAATTCAATCTCCAATCGCAATGCACATAAATACTGCCGTCATCGGCAAGTAAATCCCGCATAAGTACAAGCCGTTCATAAATCATTGAAATAAAACTGTCGGCGCCTTTGCCCCACGTATCACGATAAGCAAGTTCTTCAAGTATCCCCGGTTCTTTATGAAAAGTGTCATCACCAATTTTAATGTTTAATGAAAAATCTGCGCCGACATCAAAAGGCGGGTCAATGTAAATAAGTTTTATCCCGCCGTTCCTTTCAATTTCATCACGCAAAGCTCCGTTTTTTAACGACGATAAAATCAGTTTGTTATCACCCCAGATAAGTTTATTTGTCCATCCTTTTTGCTGTCGTCCCCGGCTGTCAAACATTTTCATCTGCAATTGTGTATCTTCGGATTTTTCTGCCCGCGGTTCGTCAACCTGCTCAATGACCTGAAAGGGTAGAACACTATTACAGATTTCATTTGTCTTGCCGTTCCAGATAAGTTCAACTTCTCTGTTATCATCAAAGAGAAGAAAGCGGTATTTATCGGGAAGTGGTTTTCCTGCTTCAATGAATTTTATAATATCCCGTTTTTCATTATCCGATAAATGCATATTAATATCTCCACATTATATTAATAAAAATCCTATAATCAATAATCATTATGTACGATGTATTATAAAAAGATTATACATCACGTCAACGGCGGACTTTTAATATTATTCAAAAAAAACAGTATGCATAACAATTCGGCTGATATACTGCATTGACAGTAATTCATGATCGCATTACAGTACTGCTATGAATGCAATCATTTGTACAATCGGCACTGAGATAACGCGCGGGCAAATACTCAATACCAATGCACAGTACTGTGCACAAAAACTCACGGAAACAGGAATTATTGTTTCTTCAATTAATTCAATTCGTGATATACCGGCAGAAATGATAGAAACTATTCAGTATGCGTATGCGCATCATTCGGTAACGATACTCTGCGGCGGATTGGGTCCGACTGATGATGATATAACCCGGGCGGCGGTTGCTGCGGCATTGAATCGTCCGCTGCAGTATATGCCGAAACTTGAACGGAATATTGCATCGTTTTTTAAAAGTATACGAAAACCAATGTCTGATGCAAATAAACAGCAGGCATATATTCCGCATGGCATGCTTGCTATTGATAATAAAAACGGAACAGCTCCCGGGTTTTATCTCGGTCATGATAATAAATTGCTTGCCGTTATGCCGGGCGTCCCGCGGGAAATGCAGGGTATGATGGAAGAGAAAGTCATTCCGCTTATTCGGCGAATGGTAAAAAAAAGCAAGAAAACAGAAATACTGGTAATCAAAACAACCGGTATCGGCGAGTCAATGCTTGCATCAAAGCTGATACGTCCGACGAAGGAGCTGCATGCGCTTGGCATTACACTGGCATATAAGGCATCAGCTGACGGAGTTCAATTAATACTTTCAGGTGAATCAAGCCATCGTTCATTGATTAAAGCAAAATTGCAAAAGGCAAAGGATAGTATTAATAAAGCAATTTCTGCGCATATATACGGTTACAATGACACAACGTTAAGCAGTGCTGTCGGTAAACTTCTCATACAGAAAAAAGTCATGCTTGTTACGGCGGAATCATGTACCGGCGGAATGCTGGGAGAACAGCTGACTGCTGTTTCCGGCGCATCACGGTTTTATCACGGCGGGTGGATAACTTATAGTAATACACAAAAGAGAAATGAATTGCAGGTGAAGCCGCATATTTTAAAAAAATACGGTGCTGTCAGTAAACAGACGGTCAGAGCAATGGCGGCAGGAGCGCAAAAAGAATCGGGCGCAGAATATGCCGTTGCTGTTTCGGGTATCGCCGGTCCTGACGGCGGAACACAATCAAAACCGGTCGGATTGGTCTTTATCGGAATAGCATATCCTGATCATACAGTATCGACACATCGTTATATTTTCCCCGGAAACCGTGCCATGATACGAAAACGAACCTGTACTACCGCATTATGGCTCTTATATCAACATTTAAAGAGAAATAATGCCTAATACACGTATTGTACTTGTTTGTCCGCTTCGTCGCGAATTACATGAGATTCGTTCATATATCGGCGGGGAATGGGTTGTTGAAAAAAAAGAGGGTTTTACGCTCTATCGGAATAGTACTTGGGAAAAGACGTATTCATGGTATTTGTATAGTGCATTAATTGGTACGGATATAAAAAGCATTAAACAAAAAATCAAAAATATTATACAGTATTATTCTCCCGATATAATAATTGAATTAGGGTATGCCGGAGGATTAGATCCCGAGCTGATGCCGGGGACAATGGTTATTTCCGATACTGCCTATTCACATACCGCCGCTCAAATGATTAACTTATGCAAATGCGCTGCGTTATCAGAAAAAGAATCAGACAATAAAGTGTGTTTGCATGCTTCTGTATTGTGTACTTCTGCAATTATTAATGATGATCATCAGCGTCGTCGGCTGTTTGAAAAATATCATACGGGTATTGTTACCGGCGAAACATATACTCTTGCTGAACAGTGTATGAAAAATAATATACAATGTTATAGTATACGAATAATTACTGATTCATATGGTTCGGATATAAATCATATGCATGCTGCGGAGTTTGCCGAATTATTTATAAACGGGATATCCGGATTAAAGGATATTATTAATATTCTTGCGAATGAAATTAAAGTTTGTAAAGAAGCGAACAATAATTATGGAAATAAGGAATTATTGTAGTGAAATAAGTCAATAACGTTGTAATTTTTCTAAAAAGTACATGAAATAAATAATTATTGACATTTCTGAAAAACATAGTAAGAATAGGTATTGCATGAAGGAGCTGAACATGGTTGATAGAAATAATGAAGTCATACGGATAAAACTCCCGAGTGATCCGAAATTTATTTCAGTTCTCCGTAGTACTGTTTCAGAACTTGCCCAAAAAATAGGGTTTAGTTTTGAACAAGCGAATGATATTAAACTTGCATTGAATGAAGCATGTGCGAATGTTATTGAGCATGCGTATAAATGGCAAAAAAATAAATCAATGTTTGTTTATTTTATAATTCATCCGGATGCACTTGAAATTGTAATTAAAGATTTCGGCAAAAAAACTGCAGTTGATGAAATCAAGCCCCGTGAATTGGAAGATTATCGTGAGGGTGGTCTTGGTGTTTTTCTGATACAGAATCTTGTTGATGAAGTACACTACGATACATCTCCCAAAATAGGAACCGAACTGCGCTTTATTAAACGAAAGTAAATATACAGCGCCCATATCAGTCATTAATTATTTACAATAGACACGAGGAATGTGCGGCAGGATTATAAATCTTATTGTTGCCGAAGTGTATACTCGATAACATCGTTTGCAATGAGTATATTTTATAATACAGGGTTGTACAAAAGAAAGGGCCACGTTGAGTGGCCCCGGAGCCTTGCGGCTCATCGAAATAAACGGATTCAAGTAATTGGGAGGGGAACTTTAAAAACCCATTTACTTCGACATTATATTATCGGTCAACTGCTTGAGTAACTTTATACCAGCTTGGTAAATATTCCGTACGCCTAACCTTATTATTAATGTAATCACTAATTAGGTAATAATGCAAGTAAAAAATAAAAAAAAGTAAAAAATAATTAAAAAAGTATTGACAAAATGGCACGATTTTGATAATTACCTGTTTACTCTTAAGAAAGTGCATTTCAACGAACGGTTGTATTTAGACGGTAAGATATAATTTTGCCCTTGTAGCTCAGTTGGCAGAGCGCATGCATGGTAAGCATGAGGTCACCAGTTCAACCCTGGTCAAGGGCTTGGCTTTATCATATACGACGCAGTTGATAACGTCGGAAAATTCGCAAAGTAGTCCGGTTGAAAAACAGCGATAAACCTGAGCATTAGAAAGGCATAGTACGATGGCAAAGAAGGGCGGACGTGAAATAATTATATTACAATGTACAGAATGTAAAAATCGTAACTATACGACGACGAAAAATAAAAAGACTCAAACAAATCGTTTTGAAATTAAAAAGTATTGTAAGTTTGATCGAAAGCATACGCTGCACAAGGAAACGCGAAAGTAAAAGAGTTATACTGAGTATGCGTTATTACGGTGCTCGCGTATAATTGATATACAGGCCAGTAGCTCAATTGGCTAGAGCACCGGTCTCCAAAACCGGGGGTTGCGGGTTCAACTCCTGCCTGGCCTGCCGGCTTGATAATGTTATTAAGGAACAGAGATAGGCATCTGTTTCGATATGGATAATGATATGGCAGAAAAAAAGAATGCGATTGTTGCCTTTTTTCAAAGCTCAATCAGTGAAATGAAAAAAGTTACGTGGCCGTCACAAGAAGAAGTAATCGGATCGACATGGGTGGTATTAATTACTGTTATTATTGTTGCTCTGATTTTGTATTTTATGGATTGGGGCGTAAGTCAACTCGTTGCCGTAATACTTGATTCGTTGCAGTTGTAGGAGCACAGTGTGAGCAAAGAATGGTTTGTTGTACATACCTTATCGGGACATGAAAATAAGGTATGTCAGTACATAGAAAATAAACTTGAACAAAATGATTCCGGGTTTAAAGACAATATCTTTCAGGTACGTATCCCGACTGAAGATGTTGTTGAAATGCGCGATGGCAAGAAAAAAAAGTTCAAGCGGAAATATTTCCCCGGATATGTTCTGATTGAAATGAATATGAATGATACGACATGGCATTTAGTTAAAGATGTACCGGGAATAACTAATTTTGTCGGTCAGGGTGGATTGCCGAAGGCGATAACTGAAAAGGAAGCCGGGTATCTGTTTAGTGAGAAACCGGAAAAGCAAGAGACGCAGGAAATCGTCAATAAGATTAATTATGTTATCAATGATCAGGTGAAAGTTATTGACGGTCCGTTTAAGAATTTTAACGGTATTATTGAAGAAGTGAATCATGAAAAAGGACGTTTAAAAGTTCGTGTTGAGATTTTCGGACGGTCAACACCGGTTGAAGTTGACTTTCTGCAAGTCGAACGCAGGTAGAGTATAAAACTATTAATAATTAGGATACGGATATGGCAGTAAAAGCAAAATCAAGAAAGCCGGTTATCAGTACAGTCAAACTACAGGTCCCGGCAGGAAAAGCAAACCCGGCACCCCCGGTTGGTCCTGCACTTGGACAAGCCGGTGTTAATATTATGAATTTCTGCAAGCAGTTTAATGATAGAACAAAAGATCAGATGGGAATGATCATACCGGTAATTATCTCTGTATATAAAGACCGATCATTTTCATTTATTACCAAGACACCGCCGGCAGCAATTTTGATAAAAAAAGCATTGAAAAAGGAAAAAGGTTCAGCCGAGCCGAATCGTAATAAAGTTGGACGCCTTACAAAAAAGCAAGTTGAAGAGATTGCGGAATTGAAAATGAAGGATCTTAATGCTATTGATATAGCCGGCGCATCGAAAATTGTTGCCGGAACAGCACGCTCAATGGGTGTTGATGTTGATTTATAGAGGTGAATAATGGTAACTAAGGGTAAACGATATACGGAAGCAGCAGCACTGGTTGATAAGGCAAAAGTGTATTCACTTGCCGATGCAGTCAGTATTATGAAGAAATTTCCAAAAGCAAAGTTTGACGAGGGAGTTGATATTGCGATTAAGTTGAACTTAAAAACTAATCAGCGTATTCGCGGGATCGTAAACTTTCCGAATTCAACTGGACGTGTGCGGCGGGTTGCGGTATTTGCCGTAGGTGAGAAGGCTGAAGAAGCAAAGCAGGCAGGTGCTGATATTGTCGGGGGTGATGATCTCGCAGAAAAAATAAAAAACGGTTTTCTTGATTTTGACGTTTGTGCGGCAACACCTGATATGATGAGAACCGTCGGGAAATTAGGTAAAATTCTCGGCACACGCGGTATGATGCCGAATCCGAAAACAGGAACCGTTTCAATGGATATTGCAACGGTGGTCAAAGAACTCAAAGCAGGAAAATATGAGTTTAAAAACGAACGCAATGGTGTTGTTCATTTAAGTGTAGCAAAGATTTCGCAGGAGCCGGAGGCTATTGTTGAGAATGCACAGGCATTGGTTCGGCAGGTTAATACAACACGGCCAAGTGAAGTCAAAGGCGAATACATTAAGAAAGTTACTATTTCGACGACAATGGGTGTCGGTATTACGATTGAACCCCGTAGCCTTATTGCATAATAAAAATGTAAGGAATTGCTGTTTATATATATAACGGTAGAGCGGCAGAATGTGGATAATGTCGTTACGATAATACCGTTACAAGGAAACAATTATGGTAAAACAGAAAAAAGTTGATGCTCTTGCACGTATTAAAGAGAGTATTGAGCAGAAACAAAACCTGATTTTCACTGATTATCGTGGTTTAAATGTTGAACAGATTACTGATCTTCGAAATGAACTGCGTAAAATCGGTGCAGAGTATACAGTTATTAAAAACACTTTTTTACGGCGTGTCCTGAAAGATTTGAATATCAATCTCGGCGAAAATGACGAATTGCTCAGTGGTCCTACCGCAGTGTGTATGACCGATTCAAATGATATTGTTGCACCCTGTAAAGTGATTAATGACTTTTCAAAAGATAATGAAAATCTTTCATTTAAGTTTGCATATCTTGAAGGTGCGGCCTGTACGTTTGATACCTTCAAATCATTAGCAGGCTTACCGAGTAAGGATCAATTGATTGCGCGTGTTATCGGTGGTATTAAACAGCCAATAACACGTATTCATCAATTAATTACAGGACCGATGCGTAAAATCGTTCTTGGTATACGCGCTGCAGCTGAAAAAGCGCAGTAAATTTAATTTTGATTTAAAATACGGAGGTAGACTCATGTCACAAATAGTTGCTGACACAATGGAAAAAATCAAGGGATTCACTGCTCTTGAATTAAAAGAGCTTGGCGATATGCTTGAAGAAGAATTTGGCGTTGTTGCCGCTGCTCCGGTAGCGGTTGCCGGTGCGGTTGCCGCTGTTGATGCCGGTGAAGAAAAAACTGAATTTGATGTTATACTGAAAGACTATCCTGCTGATAAGAAAATTGCTATCATTAAAGAAGTTCGCGGTGTAACCGATCTTGGACTGAAAGAAGCAAAAGAGCTTGTTGAAGCAAAAGGCAAAGCAGTTAAAGAAGCGGTTTCTAAAGATGAAGCAGAAGAAGTTAAAAAGAAACTTGAAGCTGCCGGTGCTACCGTAGAATTAAAATAACAGCACTGTACTATTACAGCATTTTTATTACGGGGATAGTATTAATGGTTCAGGTCATTAATTATTATTGTCTGCAGTAGTAAAGGAAATGTTGAGCAGTATACCTGCATTACGTATGCAGGTTGATAATACGGTATACTTGTACATGTCTTTTATATATGGAACGTTATGCAACATATCAGTTATTATACATGTAGCAAGGCATTGTTGGTAATAACAAACCTTCCTTCTGTATGTACATTAATGAGTACGTTGTAATTCGTAAAGGAGTGTGCCTCTATGGCAAAAGGACGGAAACATCGATATCTCGGAACCGGTCGGCAGCAGATGGAGTTGCCGAATTTAATTGAGATTCAAACAAAGTCATTTGATTGGTTCCTGCAAGCCGGTGTTGCACCGGAGAACCGATCACATCAGGGGTTAGAGGCAGTATTTCAGGAAACGTTTCCGATAACAAGTGACAATGATGAAATCAAGTTGACGTATACGCATTATATTTTGGATGATCCGAAATATGATGAAGTTCAAGCTCGCGATATGGGTAAAACGTATGCTGTTCCGCTGAAAGCGAAAATTGGTTTAGAGTTTCGTGAAACCGGTGAGATTCGTGAACAGGAAGTGTATTTCGGTGATTTCCCATTAATGACATCACGTGGAACATTTATTATTAATGGTGCTGAGCGGGTTGTTGTTTCACAGATACATCGATCACCCGGAGTATTTTTTAACTTTGATGATAAGAAACAGCTTTTCAGTGCGCGATTAATACCGGAACGGGGTTCTTGGCTGGAATTTGAGCTTGATATAAAAGGTGTATTGAATGTACGAATTGATCGCAAACGTAAGTTTCCGGTTTCAATGTTTTTACGTGCGCTTGGGTATAGTTCTGATGAACAAATATTAAAGCTGTTTTATGAAACTAAAGAAATTAAGATAGCGAAAAAACCATCACCTGAAACAAAGAAGAAATTAACTGATGATATTCTCGGACGTCGTTCCGCCCGGCGGATTCTCGCAATGCCGGAATCATCAGATGATGAACCGATGGTTATTTGCGAAGCGGGCGAAAAAATTAGTTCGGATATTCTTGAACAGATTTTTACTGAAAATATACCTGTTGTTGAAGTTATGGATGATCGCCAGTTTAAAGGCAGTGTCTCATTATTCAAAGCATTAGAAAAAGATGAGACGAATGATGCGAAAATCGGTGCGAAATACGGGCAGGTGTACTATAGAGAAATTATCAGCGAATTGCATACTGAGTTTTATCAGAGCAAAGCGGAAATAATCACCAAGAGCCGTGTTAAAAAGTATTTAAAAGATGGACTCTCCCAGATTAAAGCACGTGAAAAAGCTGAGACCGAATTACATGATGAAATAGAACAAGCGGTTGCTGAAGAAATTCAGAATCAATTATCAGAAGCACTGACGGTTATGCGGACTCGTGTCGAAGCAAAACAACGTGAAGAAGCAATACGAAAAATACATTTCATTCTTCGTCCGGGAGAACCGGTTATTGTTGAAAATTATGAACGGGATTTTCGTAATCAATTCTTTGAAGAAGGGCGTTATGATCTAGGTATCGTCGGGCGATATAAAATTAATAAAAAGTTTAATTATTCAACCAATGTCCGCACGCGTGCTCTTATTGAAGAGGATGTTAAAGAAACAATAAAATATGTTATGCTTTTACAGGTTCAGGAGCGTGAGCCGGATGACATTGATCATTTAGGAAACCGACGTATTCGTACAGTTGGCGAATTATTGGTCAATCAGCTTAAAGTCGGATTTACTCGAATGGAGCGTGTTATTCGGGAGCGATTAACTATTCAGGATGTTCAGACGATTACACCGCAAGTGCTGATTTCAATTAAATCAATTACTGCTGTGGTGAATGAGTTTTTCGGTTCAAGTCAATTATCGCAATTTATGGATCAAACAAATCCGCTTGCCGAATTAACCCATAAACGTCGTTTAAATGCCTTAGGACAAGGTGGATTAACCCGTGAGCGTGCCGGATATGAAGTTCGTGACGTTCACTATTCACATTATGGGCGTATGTGTCCGATTGAAACTCCCGAAGGTCCGAATATCGGTTTGATTGTTTCACTTTCAACATTTGCTCGTCTCAATGAATACGGCTATATTACAACCCCGTATCGTATTGTAGAGAAAGGTGTTGTGTCAAATAAGACGGTGTATTTAACGGCGGATGAAGAAGAAAATGTTAATATTGCACAGGCAAATGTTACTCTTGATGAAAAAGGGCGTTTTCTTGATAAACTTATTTCAATGCGGAATAAAAGTAATTATTTATTCGGCAGTCCTGAAGATGTTAATTATATGGATGTTTCACCAAAACAGCTTGTTTCTATTTCAACATCGCTTATCCCATTCCTTGAGCATGATGACGCCAACCGTGCATTGATGGGTTCAAACATGCAACGACAGGCAGTTCCGCTGTTATCAGCAGATGCACCGTATGTACAAACGGGTATTGAAGGTGTTGCCGCACGGAATTCGGGAGTCTGTATTATTGCACGAAATGATGGTGAAGTTATTGATGTTACTGCAGATAAAATTATTATTAAAGTTGATACTTCAAAAGCAGCAACAAAGACGGAAAGCGGTTTGGATTATGATGTATACACACTTGATAAGTTTCGACGAACGAATCAAGGGACGTGTTTTACACAAAAACCTATCGTTAATATTGGCGATACTGTTAAACGCGGTGAAATAATAGCCGATGGTCCTTCTGTTGATCATGGGGAACTTGCGCTGGGACGTAATGTTTTAGTCGCATTTATGGCATGGGAAGGCTACAATTACGAAGATTCAATTCTTATCAGTGAAGAAGTGGTGAAAGGTGATTATTTTACCAGTATTCATATTGAAGAATTTGATATTGATGCACGTGAGACAAAACTTGGGCAGGAAATTATTACCAGAGATATTCCTAATTTAAGTGAAGAAGCATTTGCTAATCTTGATGAGGATGGGATTATTCGTATTGGCGCGCATGTGAAATCAGGTGATATTCTTGTCGGTAAGGTTACTCCAAAAGGCGAGCAGGATCTGACACCGGAGTATAAATTACTTCATTCAATATTTGGGGAAAAAGCGCGTGAAGTGCGCGATACTTCATTACGTATTCCGCATGGTGTTGAAGGGGTTGTTATTGATGTTAAAATATTCCGTCGTGAAAGCGGTGCGGAGTTACAGCCCGGTGTTGAGGAAATGGTTAAAGTATATGTCGCACAGAAACGAAAATTGCAGGTTGGTGATAAACTTGCAGGGCGGCATGGAAATAAAGGGGTACTTTCAAAAATTCTTCCGGTAGAAGATATGCCATATTTAGAAGACGGCACACCGGTTGATATTGTACTGAATCCGCTTGGCGTTCCTTCGCGTATGAATATTGGACAGATTTTAGAAACACAATTAGGTTGGGCAGCTGAAAAATTACATGAAACGATGATTACTCCAATATTTGAAGGCGCCAGTATTCATAACATTAAGAGCTTATGCAAAGAAGCAGGCTTGCCTGAAACAGGTAAAGCAACATTATATGATGGCCGAACAGGAATGGAATTTAAGAATAAAATAACCGTTGGTCAGATATATATGTTAAAACTGAATCATTTGGTTGATGATAAAATTCATGCACGGTCAACAGGACCCTATTCATTAGTTACCCAGCAGCCGCTTGGCGGTAAAGCGCAGTTCGGCGGGCAGCGACTTGGAGAAATGGAAGTATGGGCATTTGAAGCATACGGCGCTGCAAATACGCTACAGGAATTACTGACGGTTAAATCAGATGATATGGTCGGTCGTGCGAAGATATATGAAGCTATTGTTAAAGGTGAAAATGCAATGGCTCCCGGTATCCCGGAATCATTTAATGTATTAATTCAGGAATTACGCGGGTTATGTCTTGATATAAATGTATTGAATTCAAAAGGTCAGCCGGTTGCATTATATGACGATTTTGGAAGTGATTTCCAACGCCCGACAACGAAGAAACTGAGTGCAGAAAGCCTTTTTAAATAATAACGCCATCGCTTAGGAGTACGATACATGAAAGAAATCAGGGACTTTGCAGCGATTTCTATTAAATTATGTTCGCCCGAACGAATATTAGAATTATCACACGGTGAAGTAAAAAAGCCGGAAACTATTAATTACCGTACTTTACGTCCTGAACGTGAGGGTTTGTTTTGTGAACGCATTTTCGGAACAACGAAAGAATGGGAATGCGCATGCGGTAAATTTAAATCAATTCGATATAAAGGTGTTGTGTGTGATCGATGCGGTGTTGAAGTTACGCATTTTAAAGTACGGCGTGAACGTATCGGGCACATTAAACTGGCAACCCCGGTTTCACATATATGGTATTATCATACTGTTCCAAGCCGCATGGGGCTGCTGCTTGACGTATCAATTAATAATTTGCGATCAGTGCTGTATTTTGAACGCTATATTGTACTTGACCCCGGTGAAACAAAATACAAAAAAAGTGAAATTATTACTGAGGAAGAGTATAATGAAATAATTGATATGGGCGGATATGGTTCATTTAAAGCGGAAATGGGAGCATTAGCGGTAAAAAAATTACTTGCCGAGCTTGATATTGATAAATTAGCCCATGATTTAAGAAACACAATGCGCGAGAAAGGCAAGAAGTCAGATCGCCGATTATTAAAACGTCTTGATATTGTCGAATCATTTCGTGATTCGGATAATAAACCGGAATGGATGGTCCTTGATGTAATCCCGGTTATTCCACCTGAATTACGCCCGATGGTACAACTTGATGGCGGACGTTTTGCAACTTCTGATTTAAACGACCTCTATCGTCGTGTTATAAATAGAAATAATCGATTAAAACGTCTGATGTCCCTTCGTGCGCCTGAAATAATAATTCGTAATGAAAAACGTATGCTGCAGGAAGCTGTTGACGCACTGTTTGATAATGGGCGCCGGAAACGCGTGGTTAAAGGTCCCGGCAATCGTCCGTTGAAATCTCTCTCAGATATGTTGAAGGGGAAACAAGGGCGGTTTCGACAGAACTTACTTGGGAAGCGTGTTGATTATTCCGGTCGTTCGGTTATCGTTGTCGGACCGGAGTTGCAATTACATCAATGCGGCTTACCGAAAAAAATGGCATTGGAATTATTTAAACCATTTATCATGCGTCGTCTTCAGGAACAAGGAGTTGTACAGAATATTAAAAGTGCAAAACGGAAAATTGATCGTGAAGATAAAGAAGTATGGGGAGTCCTAGAAGATATTGTCCGTGAACATCCCATATTATTAAACCGTGCACCGACTTTGCATCGACTCGGTATGCAGGCGTTTGAGCCGGTTCTTGTTGAAGGAAAAGCAATAAAACTGCATCCATTAGTATGTCGTGCATATAATGCGGATTTTGACGGGGATCAAATGGCAGTGCATGTTCCGTTATCAAATGAAGCACAAGTTGAATGCTGGATGCTTATGCTTTCTTCACTTAATATTCTTAATCCTGCAAATGGGAAACCGATTATGGTTCCGACACAGGATATGGTTCTTGGTATCCATTATTTGACCAAAGTTGAGCAGGGGGCAACCGGTGAAGGTCGTGCATATGCACGTATTGAGCATATCATTAATGATTATGAAGCAGATATGCTGACATTAAATACTGCAATAAAATTCCGTATTCCTGAAGGAAAAATAATACGGAAAAATAAAAGCATGCAGGAACAGGAACATAAAGGCGGGTTAGTTGATACGACCGTTGGACGTGTATTGTTTAATGAAATATTTCCTGATAATTATCCGTTTAATAATTTTATGCTGACTGATAAAGATTTAAATCGGATGATTATGGATATTTATAATCGTTATGGTGTTTCAGAAACAGCGAGAATTATTGATAAAATAATGCAAACCGGATTTAAATATGCAACGATTTTCGGAACAACAATCGGTATTGATGATATCATTGTTCCCGAAGAGAAAGAAGAACTGATCCAAAATGCGTATAAACGTATTGCGGAAACCAATCAGCATTATCAACGCGGGTATATTACTGATAAGGAACGCTATGGGCAGGCAATAGATATTTGGACGGGTGTTACCGAACGTATTACTGAAGTTCTGTTTAATAAATTAGAGAAAAGTCAGGATGGGTTTAATTCGGTATATCTGATGGCAGCATCGGGCGCTCGCGGGAGCCGTTTGCAGATTCGTCAGCTTGCAGGTATGCGCGGACTCATGGCAAAACCATCCGGAGAAATTATTGACTTGCCGATTATTTCAAATTTCCGTGAAGGTTTAACGGTATTAGAATACTTTATTTCAACACATGGTGCACGAAAAGGACTTGCTGATACTGCATTGAAAACAGCTGATGCAGGATACCTTACACGCCGTCTGATAGATATTGCACAAAATGTTGTTATTACGGAAGATGACTGTCAGACAATTAACGGGATAACAATAAAAGCAATTCAAAGCGGCGAATCTGATATAGAAACACTCCAGGAACGCATTATCGGTCGTATTTCGTTGGAAAATATATACTATCCTGATTCACGTGATATTATCGTTAAAATGGATGAAGAAATAACCGAGGAAAAAGCACGTGAAATTGACCGGCTTGGTATTAAAGAAGTTAAAATCCGATCAGTTCTAACCTGTGAAAGCAGACACGGGCTATGCCGTAAATGTTACGGACGTAATTTAGCAACAAATAAAATGGTCCCTATCGGTGAAGCAGTCGGAACAATTGCAGCACAGTCAATCGGACAACCGGGGACGCAGTTAACAATGCGTACGTTCCATATTGGAGGAACAGCACATAAATCAATTGAAGAAAGTAAAATTCAGCTTAAGTACCCGGTATTAATTGAAAAAATACCGAAACGAACGATTACTGTTGATAATGTTATTATTCTTTCCCGTCGTGGTGAGTTAGTCGTACGACGAGTATATTCGTACTGGAAAAAGAATGAACTGAAAAAAGTAAACAAAGATAAATTAAATAAAAAAGTTGCTCCCGGAACGAAACTCGGTGTATATCAGAGTAATGATGCAGTGTCAAAATGGGCGGGAACGTTTAAAGAAGTCGGTGACTATTATGCACTCTTAGGTGAACAGCAAACGATACGTTTACGAATAGGAACGCAGCTGTTTATCGAATTAGGGAAAATATATGATGCAAATTATATCATCGGTGAATTTGATCCATTCAACGAACCGATTATTAATGAGCATAGTGGTATACTTGAGTTTCGTGATATTAAACTGCCGGATACGCTTCGTGTTGAACGTGATGAGCAAACCGGTAACCTTAACTATCAGATTATTCAAAGTCGTGAAAAAGCTATTGAATTACAGCCGCGTATTAGTGTTATCCGTGATGATGGTAAAGGACGTGAGAATTATGTTCTTCCATTTGGATCAAACTTACAAAATGTTATTGATGTCTGGGTTGAAAATGATAATTTAAAAGAATTACAAACCGAACACGGCAATCTCAGTAGAATTGAAGATTATGCCGGTCAGCCATGGCAGGTTATGAAACCGGTTATTAAAAACGGCAAAATTGAAGGTGAACCAATACGGGTTAAACCCGGTGATATATTAGCGAAGATACCGCAAAAGCTTTCAAAAACGAAAGATATTACCGGTGGTCTACCGCGTGTTGCGGAACTTTTCGAAGCACGCAAGCCGAAGGATAATGCAATTGTTACTGAAATAGATGGTGTTGTTGAATTCCAGGGTATTGTGCGCGGGAAACGTAAAATTGTCGTTAGTAATGATGCCGGTATGGAGAAATCGTATTTTGTTCCTATCGGAAAATATCTAACGGTTCATGAAGGAGATTTTGTTAAAGCGGGTGATTCACTCAGTGACGGTTCAATTGATCCGCATGATATTTTGAAAATCAGCGGTGATACTGTTCTTCAGGATTATTTAGTGAATGAAATTCAGGAAGTATATCGTTTACAAAACGTTGGTATTAATGATAAACATATTTCAGTTATCATTCGTCAGATGATGCGCAAAGTTGCCATCATGGATGTGGGTGATACTAATTTTATTATTGGTCAACAGGTTGATAAATTTGTATTTCAGGAAGAAAATCAGCGTGTTATCAGTGAAGGCGGTAAACCGGCAACGGCAAAACCGACATTGTTGGGAATTACGAAAGCCTCACTGCATACCGATAGTTTTCTTTCTGCAGCATCGTTTCAGGAAACAACTCGTGTCTTGACGGATGCATCAATAAAAGGTAAAATTGATACACTTGAAGGGTTAAAAGAAAATGTTATCATCGGACATTTCATCCCTGCCGGTACCGGTATTAAGCAGTATCAGGATGTTGAGTTATACTATAATAAAAGCGGTGATATGGATAAACAACTGGGAATAACTCAGGAAGAAGTTGAGAAACTTCGTGAAGAAGAACGTATTCACGCTGAGCAGGAATTAATGGAACAACAATCTGTTCTCGCGGATATATCAGAAGACGAATAAAGGAATAGCGAATGCCAACAATTAGTCAATTAGTACGTAAAGCACGAAAACAGCAAAAAAAGAAGACCTCTGCACCTGCTTTACAAGGATGTCCACAGCGGCGGGGAGTTTGTACCAAAGTATCAACATTTACGCCAAAGAAACCGAATTCAGCACTGCGAAAAGTAGCACGTGTTCGATTAACGAATAAAATTGAAGTTACCGCCTATATTCCGGGTGAAGGGCATAACCTTCAGGAACACTCGGTCGTACTCATTCGTGGTGGCCGTGTAAAAGACCTTCCCGGTGTACGGTATCATATTATCCGCGGAACCTTGGATACGAGTGGTGTTGAAAAACGGCGGCAGAGCCGGTCAAAATACGGCGCTAAAAAGCCAAAAGCATAACGGGAGAATATAATGCGAAGACGTAGAGCGCAAGTAAGAGAAATTTTACCAGATCCGAAATATAATAGTATTCTCGTCAGCCAATTTGTAAAAAAACTGATGATGAAGGGGAAAAAGAGTACGGCAGAACGTATTATCTATCGGACATTTGATATGATTCAGGAAAAAACAAAGAATGATCCGATTGAAGTCTTTCAAAAAGCGATTGATAATATTAAGCCTGATCTTGAAGTAAAAAGCCGGCGGGTTGGTGGTGCGACGTATCAAGTACCGATTGAAGTCAGTACCAAACGTCAAACGATATTGGCAATTCGGTGGATTATTAATTATGCACGTACACGTGCGGGGCGTTCAATGGCTGAACGGTTAACCGCTGAGTTACTTGATGCATTTAATAAAACCGGCAGTGCCATTAAAAAACGTGAAGAAACCCATCGTATGGCTGAAGCCAATAAGGCATTTGCACATTACCGCTGGTAATATACCAACAGTACTAAAAATCTAAGACATACACATACGTAGTAAGGACAAATGAACTCATGGGACGAAAATATCCACTTGATAAAGTACGAAATATCGGCATTATGGCTCACATTGATGCCGGGAAAACAACAACAACAGAACGCATTCTTTATTATACGGGGAAGACCTATAAAATTGGTGAGGTCCATGACGGGAATGCCGAAATGGACTGGATGATACAGGAAAAAGAGCGCGGCATTACGATTACCTCAGCAGCAACATCATGTGAATGGCGCAAACATGGTATTAATATTATTGATACTCCCGGACATGTTGATTTTACCGTTGAGGTTGAGCGCAGTTTACGTGTACTTGATTCAGCAATTGCAGTGTTTTGTGCCGTTGGAGGCGTTGAACCGCAATCAGAAACAGTATGGCATCAAGCAAATAAATATCAAGTCCCTCGATTAGCGTTTGTTAATAAAATGGATCGCGTCGGGGCTGATTTTTTCCGTGTTGTCGATATGATCAGAGATCGCCTCGGTTCAAAACCGGTTGTACTACAGATACCTATCGGCAGTGAAGCTGATTTTCATGGGGTTGTTGATATTATTGATATGAAAGCTATTATTTGGAAAGGGGAGGATTTAGGGCAGACCTATGAGGTTGCAGAAATTCCGCCTGAATTGGATGAGGATGCGCAGTTGTATCATCATGATTTGCTTGAGGCAGTTGCTGATTTTGATGACGAATTAATGGATAATGTATTACATGAAAAACCGGTTGAACCGGCAATGATCCGGCGTGCGATCCGGAAAGGAACGATTGACAATAAAATTGTTCCTGTATTATGCGGTACCGCATTTAAAAACAAAGGCGTACAATTATTACTTGATGCAATTGTAGATTACTGTGCCTCACCGCTTGAAGTGCCGGCTATTCGTGGTTTTAATCCCGATAAAAAAGAAACTATTGAAACCCGTCCGCCGGATGATGACGGTCCATTTGCCGCTTTAGCATTTAAAATTGTTACAGATCCGTTTGTCGGTCGTTTAACATATTTTCGTATTTATTCGGGGACGTTAACCTCAGGGCAAACGATTTATAATCCGCGGACTAATAAACGGGAACGTATTAATCGTATTCTGGAAATGCATGCAAATAAACGTGAAGAACGCAAAGAAGTGTATTCAGGAGATATTGTTGCCGGCATCGGATTAAAGTCAACCCGAACCGGAGATACAATGACCGATCAGAAACATCCGGTTGTTTTTGAGAAAATGGTTTTTCCTGAACCGGTTATTTCAGTTTCCGTTGAACCGAAAACAAAAGGCGATCAGGATAAATTAAGTGAATCATTAGGAAAACTGGTAGAAGAAGATCCGACATTTCGTGTTAAGTTTGATGACGAAACCGGACAGACAATTATCAGTGGTATGGGTGAATTGCATCTTGAAATCATTGTTGATCGTCTTTTACGGGAATTCAAGGTCCATGCTAATGTCGGTCAACCGCACGTATCGTATCGTGAGACGATCAATAAAGCCATTTCAGAAAAATTACGTTATGTTCGTCAGTCGGGAGGACGTGGTCAGTTTGCTGTTGTTGAAATTGAAATAGAACCGCTTGAGCCCGGCGATGGGTTTGTTTTTGAAGATAAAACGAAAGGCGGTGTTGTGCCAAAAGAATATATTCCGGCGGTTAAAAAAGGTATAGAAAGCGCAATGCGCTCGGGGGCATTAGCCGGATATCCCGTTATTGATTTAAAAGCAATGCTTGTTGATGGTGAAGCGCATGCTGTTGACTCGTCAGATATGGCATTTACGATTGCATCATCATTATGTTTTAAATCAGCAATGACAAAAGCAGATCCGGTGCTATTGGAACCGTATATGAAAGTTGAAGTAGTATTGCCGGAACAATATCTTGGTGATGTCATTAGTGATTTAAACGGGCGTCGTGCGCAAGTCAATGCAACTGACACCCACTTAGGAGCACAACGGGTCGTTGACGTCTATGTTCCATTAAGTGAAATGTTCGGTTATGCAACGGCACTGCGAAATATTACGCAGGGACGTGCCAATTATTCAATGCAGTTTGCACATTACAAACCGGTGCCGAAACAAATAACTGAAAAAGTTATCGGACATAGTCTTGACAAATAATCATAAGTACGTAATATATGCTCTGCTTTGTTCGAAGTGGCGTATTGTTTCGAGTGAAGGTATCTACACCCTTTTGCAATAATGGCATCGTTTTGCTGATGACGTATTGTCGGGTCGTAATACATTATATATATATTTTAGAAAAATAATCCAATAACAGCCTGAAGAGCTGAAGGAGGAGCAAGGAAAATGGCAAAGGCAAAATTTGAACGAACTAAACCGCATGTAAACATCGGTACAATCGGGCACGTTGATCATGGAAAAACAACACTCACCGCAGCAATTACAAAGACACTTGCAGAACAAGGCGGCGCAGACTTTGTTCCGTTTGATCAGATTGATAAAGCCCCTGAAGAACGAGAGCGTGGTATTACGATTGCAACAGCGCATGTTGAATATCAAACTGAAAACAGACATTATGCACATGTTGACTGTCCGGGACACGCCGATTATATAAAAAATATGATCACCGGTGCAGCACAAATGGACGGCGCTATTCTGGTTGTTGCCGCTTCTGATGGTGTTATGGCACAAACTCGTGAGCATATCTTACTTGCTCATCAGGTTAATGTCCCTTCAATTGTTGTTTATTTAAACAAAGTTGATATGGTTGATGACCCGGAACTTTTAGAGCTTGTTGAGATGGAACTGCGGGAAGTATTAAGTCAGTATGAATTCCCGGGCGATGAAATTCCTATTATCAAAGGTTCTGCATTGAAAGCGCTTGAAGGTGAAGACAGTGAAGTTGGGAAACAATCAATCTTGGCGTTATTAAAAGCGGTTGATGAGTATATTCCGACTCCTGAACGTGATGTTGATAAACCATTTCTTATGCCGATTGAAGATGTCTTTTCAATCTCAGGTCGCGGCACGGTTGCAACCGGTCGTGTTGATAATGGTAAAATCAAGGTCAATGATAAAGTTGAAATCGTTGGTGTTAAAGAAACACAAAATACCGTTGTTACCGGTGTTGAAATGTTTCGTAAACTTCTTGATGAAGCGCAAGCAGGTGATAATGTTGGTTTGCTGCTTCGTGGTGTTAAACGTGAAGATATTGAACGTGGTATGGTTATTGCTGCACCGGGTTCTATTACACCGCATAAAAAGTTCAAAGGTGAAGTGTATGTATTAAATAAAGATGAAGGCGGTCGCCATAGTCTTTTCCGCAGCGGATATCGCCCTCAGTTTTATTTTCGTACAACCGATGTAACCGGTGAAATCAAACTTCCTGAAGGAGTTGAAATGGTTATGCCCGGTGATACGGTTACCATTGAAGTAGATTTGATTACACCGATTGCAATGGACAAAGGACTTCGGTTTGCTATTCGTGAAGGCGGACGAACCGTTGGTGCAGGTGCGGTAACTGAAATTCTTGAGTAGTTTTGTATACCCGAGAAAAAATATAAAAGAGTGCAAATAACACTTGCATTGTTTTTAAAAGTAGAGTATTTTATGCGCCAGTTTCTGCCAGTGTACAAACTGGCGCATTGAATGCATTCATACAGTGTGTATGAATAATAAAAAAATGCATACGTAACAATAAATGCTTTATGCAGTATAATTGAAACGATGCATAATTACAGTAAAGTAGGAATGAAATGGAAAGCGGCAATATCCGTGTCAAACTAAAAGCGTATGATTATCGATTAATTGATAAATCAGCACAGCAAATAGTAGAAACCGCTAAACGACATGGTGCAGTGGTAAGCGGACCAATTCCATTGCCGACAAAGATCAACCGCTTTACTGTCTTGCGATCCCCGCATATTGATAAGAAATCGCGGGAGCAATTTGAGATGCGAACACATAAACGGCTCATTGATATCCTCAAGCCTACCGCCGATACGATTGATGCTCTTATGGGTCTTGATTTACCGGCAGGTGTTCATGTCGAAATTAAACAGTAATCAGTCATTGTTGTAGCCTGATGTGCTTGACTGGACACTATAATAACGACCGTTCGGGAGGGCGTTAGGTTGAGTTACGTTTATGTTATTTTAACGAGGAACAGAAAATGTCCATTGGATTAATTGGCGAAAAAATAGGAATGACGCGAATCTTTTGTGATGACGGTACTGTTATACCGGTAACGGTTATTAAAGCAGGTCCGTGTCCTGTTGTTGAGAAAAAAACAATAGAGAAGCATGGATATACTGCATTAAAACTCGGATATCGTGAAGTAAAAGAAGGTAAAATGTCATTACCGGCAGAAGGTGTATTTAAGAAGAAAAATTTAGCACCGTGCCGGTATGTTCATGAGTTTCGTTGTGATGAAAGTTCAGTTGAAGAGGGTGCAACAATTGATGTAACACTTTTCAAAGAAAATGAATATATCGATATTACTGGCATTTCAACCGGTAAGGGTTTTCAAGGGGTTGTTAAACGGCATGGATTTACGGGCGGTAAAAAGACTCATGGTCATCACGGAACTCGGCAGGCGGGTTCAATCGGTATGTGTGCGTGGCCGTCAAAAGTTTTAAAAGGTCATAAAATGCCCGGTCAGATGGGAAATAAACGTCGAACAGTTCACAATGTTAAAATTGTGCGTGTTGACAGTGAAAACAATCTTTTATTAGTAAAAGGGTCGATAATCGGAAAACCGAGATCAATTGTATATATTAGAAAAGCACTTAAAAAACAAATGAAAGCCACAGTCGGCGCATAGAGAATAGAGAGAAGAATAATGAAAGTCGCATTAATTGACCAACAGGGTAATAAAAAAGGCGAGATAGACGCAAGTGATAAAATGTTTGGTTTTAAAAACAAGGAAAGCCTTGTTTATGAAGCAATAACAGCCGAACAAGCAAATATCCGTTCAGCCCATGCGTATAAGAAAACACGTGCAATGGTTCGTGGTGCCAATAGAAAGCCGTTCCGCCAAAAAGGAACCGGTAATGCACGGCAAGGGGGGATACATAATCCGCATCAACGTGGCGGCGGAAATGCATTTGGTGGGCAACGTCCGAATTATTCAGTTCTTTTACCGCGAAAGATGAAGAAAAAAGCAATATTTGCGATTATTGCTGATAAGTTTGAAAAGAATCAGATTAAAGTTGTTGATTCGTTAGTATTGGATGAGCCGAAAACAAAAATGATGGAGTCATTAATTAATGTTCTTTCCGATGCAACAACTATTACACTTGTTATGAAATCACCGGATCAAAATATTAAACGTGCAACACGAAACATTCCCTATATTAAACTTGTTGATGTTCATGAATTGAATGCAAATAAATTATTATACAATAATGAAATTATTATGACGCGTGATGCTTTGGAAGAATTGAATAAACGCATTGATACGGTGAAGGAGTCGTCCTGATGAATCCGAATAGTATTATTATTGAACCGATATTAACTGATAAATCACACCGTCAGCTTGAATTGAATAAGTATACCGTTAAAGTTGCTCAAAATGCGAATAAAAAACAGGTTATTTTCGCAATGAAGCAATTATTTAATGTAACGGCGATTAAATGTAATGTGATAAATGTTGGGGGGAAACCGAAACGTGGGACTCGTGGTATTCGCCCCGGTTATACGAATAAATGGAAGAAAATGATTATTACGCTGAAAAAAGGCGATAAACTTGATTTCTTCCAGGCAATATAAAGTTGTGAGATAAATTATGCCGATAAAAAGTTTTAAACCAACAACACCGACTCTTCGTTATAAAACGCAAACGACATTTGACGATGTTACAGCGAAAAAACCGTATAAACCCCTGACGAAAGGCAAGAATCGTATTGACGGACGCGGCAGTTCAGGACGGATTACAGTACGACGTCGTGGGAGAGGCCATAAGCGTAAGTATCGAATTATTGATTTTAAACGAAATAAAACGGATATTCCCGGTAAAGTAGCAACAATTGAATATGATCCGAACCGTACAGTTCGCATTGCACTTATTAATTATGTTGATGGTGAAAAACGGTATATTTTAGCACCACGTGATATTAAACCCGGTGATATGATAGTTGCCGGCGAATCAGTAAAAATTGCTCCCGGTAATGCAATGCCGTTGAAGAATATCCCATTGGGAACAGAAATACATAATATTGAAATGCAGCCGGGAAAAGGCGGACAGATTTGTCGATCAGCAGGTGGTGCAGCGGTATTGCTTGCAAAAGAAGGCAAATATTGTCATATACGTATGCCGAGTAGTGAGGTTCGTTTAATCAGCAGTCGATGTTATGCAACTATCGGTCAGTTAAGTCATATCGATCATATGAATGTAAAGATTGGCAAAGCAGGACGATCACGCTGGATGGGGCGGCGTCCGAAAGTTCGAGGGGTTGTTATGAATCCGGTTGATCATCCGCATGGTGGTGGTGAAGGAAAATCATCAGGCGGACGGCATCCTTGTTCACCGACGGGTCAGCCAACAAAAGGCTATAAGACTCGTAAGAAAAATAAACCGTCAAATAAGTATATTATTACACGACGTAAAAAGAAATAAAGTACCGGAGGCTTGAATGGCGCGTTCGCTGAAAAAAGGTCCGTATGCGGAACCGAAATTATTACGAAAAGTTGAAAAATTAAATCAGGCGAATAAAAAACAGGTTATTAAAACGTGGTCACGTCGTTCGACTATTTTTCCTGAGTTTGTCGGGCATACCTTTGCGGTTCATCAAGGTAAAAAATTTGTTAATGTATTTGTCAGTGAAAATATGGTCGGTCATAAATTAGGAGAATTTGCAATAACGCGATTCTTTAAAAGTCATTCACGTAAGAGTGATTCCAAGTAAAGGTAGGAATATATCGTGCAGGCTCATGCAATTGCAAAGTATATACGCGTATCGCCGAAAAAGTTGCGGCGAATTTGTAATGTAATAAGAAATAAAGATTTAGTTGGCGCAATCAATGTTGTAACGCATATGCAGCAAAGTAATGCGCGCTATATTTTAAAAATACTGAATTCCGTAAAAGCAAATGCATTAGTAAAGGATCCAAATATTACATCAGCGGATCTTTGGATTACGGAATTGAAAGTTGATATGGGACCGTCTTTTATGCGTTGGCGTCCGCGTGCACGCGGTCGTGCATATCCAATTCTAAAACGAACCAGTCATATTAGCGTGACTGTTTCAAATGAGGTATAATGGAGGCCGTTAGTGGGTCAAAAAGTTAATCCCGTTGGATTTCGGGTTGGTATTGTAAATAAATGGAAAAATATTTGGTATGCAGAAAGCCATTATGCCGAATATTTTTTGGAAGACGTTCGTATTAAACAATACCTGATGAATCATGTTAATGAAAAAAAAGATGCAAGTATTTCTAATGTTACCATAGAACGAAAACCGGGACGAATAACGGTTAATACCTATACTGCGCGTCCGGCCGTTATTATCGGTAAAAAAGGTGCAGAAGTTGATGTGCTGAGAAAAGCGCTTCAGAAAATGACAAAGAATAAAGTTGAAATGAAAATTATTCAGGTTAAACGCCCGGAAACCAATGCGAAGCTTGTTGCAATGTCAATATCGGCGCAATTAAAACGGCGTATGCCGTTTCGGCGTGCTATGAAAATGGCAATTTCAAAAGCAATGCAGAATGGTGCATTAGGCGTTCGTATTCGCTGCAGTGGGCGATTGGGCGGAGCTGAAATGAGTCGTTCTGAAGAGTATCGTGAAGGTCGTGTTCCGTTACATACATTACGAGCAGCGATTGATTACGGATATGATAAATGTAAAACAACGTTTGGCATTATTGGCGTTAAAGTATGGATATTTCATGGTGAAGTATTCGGCCCACCGGGCAGTGAACCGGTTATTAATGCAAAACGGATATAGCAGCAATAAGGAGCTTGAACGATGTTAATGCCGTCGAAAGTAAAATGGCGAAAACAACACCGCGGACGAATGCGCGGTAAAGCATATAGCGGATCAAAAATAAGTTTTGGCGATTATGCACTTGTTGCAAAAGAACCCGGATGGGTTACCGGACGGCAAATAGAAGCTGCTCGGCAAGCTATTGTTAGAAATGTAAAACGTACCGGTAAATTATGGATACGGATATTTCCTGATAAACCCGTATCAAAAAAACCGGCAGAAACAAGAATGGGAAAAGGTAAGGGTGCTCCTGAGTTATGGGTTGCCGTGGTTAAACCCGGTCGTGTTCTTTATGAAATTACCGGTGTCCCTGAAGATATTGCCCGTGCCAGTATGCGCCTCGCATCATATAAGTTTGGCATTAAAACCGGTTTTGTAACCCGTGAACAGCAATAGGAGTAGTATAAATGCCGCGTGAAAAAGTACATGAACTTTCAGACCGTGAACTTTCAAGTCGCCTTGAGGATTTATCAAATGAGTTGCGTGATCTGCGATTTAAAAAGGTAGTTGGTCAGGTGAAAGATAATCAGAAAATACGAAATATTAAACGTGATATTGCTCGCATTAAAACGCGTCAACGGCAAACTGAAATTGCATTAAAGAATACACCGTCAGTTGCGGCAACAAAAGAAATGAAGGGTAAAAAATGACTGAAGCAACCGTAGCGGAAATAAAAAAACGAAAGCTCGTCGGAAGAGTGGTAAGTGATAAAACGGATAAGACCATTACCGTTCGTGTCGAACGCCGTGTACCGCATAAAATGTATAAAAAGATTGTTACAACGTCATATAACGTTCATGCGCATGATGCTGATAATACTGCTCATACCGGTGATTTGGTCAGTGTTATTGAATCACGACCATATTCAAAAACGAAACACTGGACGCTTGTATCAGTCCTTGAACGTGCGAAGTAAAGGGAAGAACGATGATTCGTGAACAAACACAATTAGTTGTTGCTGATAACAGCGGCGCAAAAAAAATAGAATGTATTAAAGTTCTTGGCGGAACCCGTCGGCGATATGCCCATGCCGGTGATATTATTGTTGCAGCGGTTAAAGAATCAATACCGGCATGCAATGAAAATGTAAAATCAGGCAAAGTGGTTAAAGCAGTTGTTGTACGAACAAAAAAAGAAATACGACGTAATGATGGATCATATATACGATTTGATCAGAATGCGGCAGTTATTATTGACCTACAGAAAAATCCTGTCGGGACTCGTATTTTCGGACCGGTTGCACGTGAGTTACGTGAAAAGAATTATACAAAAATTATTTCGTTAGCACCGGAAGTGCTCTAAGGAATACAGATATGGCAATGAGCAAAATAAAAAAGAATGATATTGTAAAAGTGATTACCGGCAGAACTGAAGATAGAGGACGTACCGGAAAAGTGATATGGATAGATGCGAAAAGTAATCGTGTTTTAGTTGAAGGGGTAAATATTAGAAAAAAAGCGATGCGAAAAACTCAGGAAAGCCCGCAGGGAGGGATTGTTGAAATGGCAGTCCCGGTGCATGTTAGTAATGTCGCATTGATAAATCAAAAAACAAATCAACCGGCAAAGGTTGGATTTAAAATAAACGAAACCGGAAAAAAATTACGCTTTGATAAAAAAACCGGTGATATATTGGATACGGAGAAATAGCATGACGTATAAACCGCGTCTGGTAAAAAAATATAACGAAGAAGTTATTCCGGCAATAATGGAGCAGTTTGCATTAAAAAATAAACTGCAAGTGCCGAAGTTAGAGAAAATTGTTATTAATTGCGGCGTTGGCGGGGCAAAAGATAATGATAAACTCCTGACATCTGCTGTGGAAGAGCTTGTAACAATTACCGGGCAGCGTCCGGTTGTAACACGAGCTCGTAAAGCAGTTTCAAACTTTAAATTACGTGAAGGTATGCGTATCGGTGCGAAAGTAACATTGCGTGGATCATTTATGTATGAGTTTTTTGATCGTCTGGTGAATGTTGCATTGCCGCGTGTTCGTGACTTTCGCGGGCTTAATCCGAAATCATTTGATAAATTCGGAAATTATGCATTAGGTATTAAAGAACAAATAATTTTCCCTGAAATAGAATATGATAAGGTCGAAAGTATTCACGGAATGGATATTATTATTGTGCTTCGACAGAATACTCGTTTCCCTGATGTCGAACGCTCACGTGAGATGCTCAGAAAAATGGGAATGCCGTTTAAAAAGTAACAGGTAAGGATGCTATGGCAAAAAAATGTCTCAGAGTTAAGGCAAAACGCGAGCCAAAGTTCAAGGTACGAAAGTATAATCGATGTGAATTATGCGGTCGTCCGCGAGGTTTTTATCGTAAATTTAAAATATGCCGAATATGTTTTCGGGATTTAGCAAGCCGCGGTGAAATTCCCGGTATTAGAAAGTCTTCATGGTAAGAGGTGTAATGTGGCGATAACTGATCCGGTTGCAGATATGTTAACGATTATCAGAAATGGTATTCGTGCAAAAAAACCAAAAGTAGATATACCCTATATATCAAAAATGAAAACAAATATCATTCGGATATTAAAAGATCAGGGTTATATAAAGAATTTTAAAATTATTCGTAATAAAGATACTCATCGGATACTTCGGGTAACCTTGAAATATCAGGATGAGACACCGGTTATTACCGGTATTAAACGAATTTCAAAACCGGGATTACGGAAATATAAAGGCTATCAGGAAATCCCGCGCGTTCAGAATGGTATGGGAATTGCTATTATGTCAACATCGAAAGGTGTCATGACTGATGGTGATGCACGAGAGCAAAAAGTCGGCGGCGAAATTATTTGTAATATATGGTAGGCAGGTGTACGAATGTCACGTATCGGTAAAAAATTAATTACAATACCGGATGGTGTTAAAATTGAGCAGAATGCGAATACCGTAAAAGTATCCGGTAAAATAGGAACAACTGAATTCACCTTTTCGTCAGCAGTAAAATTTGAAATTAATGACGGACAGTGTACCGTTGTTCTCGTGGATGAAGCAGAGCGGGCATATTGGGGGTTAGCACGTGCGATACTTGCCAATATGGTTACGGGTGTTTCTGAAGGATTTACCAAAACACTGCTCATTAAAGGAACCGGATATCGCGGTGAAATAAAAGGAAAAACAGTTGTCCTTAATGTCGGATATTCTCATGTTGTTGAAAAAAGTATTCCTGAAGGAATTACCGTTGAAGTTCCTGAACAAAATAAATTAGTCATTAAAGGAATTGATAAAGCTATTGTCGGTGAGTTTGCGGCAGTTATCAGAAAAGTACGACCACCGTCAGCATATAAATCGAAAAGTGGTATCGTTAAAGGGATACAATACGAGGGTGAACGCCTTCGTGTTAAGGAAGGAAAGAAAGCCGTCTAGGCAGGGTAATTATGGTAACTTCAAAGCAATTACACAAAAAAATAAAGCGGCGTAAAATGCGCATTAGAAGTAAAATTCTTGGTTCATCAGAACGTCCACGATTATGTGTTAAAAAATCATTACGGCATATTTATGCTCAGGTTATTAATGATGTTGAAGGGAAAACACTTGCGGCAGCTTCAACAATGGATAAACAGGTCCGAACAAGTATAAAAAACGGCGGTAATCGTGATGCAGCTGCTATTATCGGTAAACTGATTGCTGATCGGGCAAAAGAAGCAGGTGTAAAGACGGTTGTTTTTGATAGAGGTATTGCACGATATCACGGAAGAATAAAGTCGTTAGCAGAAGCGGCGCGTGAAGGCGGATTGGAGTTTTAAGGCAGTATTATGAATAATAGAACATCAGATAAAAATTTTACTATGAATAGTTCCGAACCGGAAGTATTAGAAACCGTTGTTGCACTGCGACGTGTTGCAAAAGTTGTAAAAGGCGGGCGGAGGTTTGGTTTCAGTGCATTAGTTGTTGTCGGTGATAAAAATGGACATGTTGGTGTCGGTCTCGGCAAGGCGCGTGAAGTGCCTGAAGCAATACGAAAAGGTAGTGCAAAAGCAAAACGAAATATGATTACTGTATGCATGAAGAAACATACGATACCGCATGAAATGACTGTTCGGTATAAGGGCGGTAAGGTAATTATTAAACCGGCTTCACCGGGAACCGGTGTTATTGCTGGCGGGGCAACACGTGCGGTGCTTGAATATTCAGGCATTCATGATGTTCTTGCAAAAAATCTCGGATCATCAAATCCGATAAATTGTGCAAAAGCAACAATTTTAGCATTAAAACAGCTTCGTGACGCACGAACTATTGCTGATTTGCGGAATAAAAAAATAAGTGAAATATTTCAATAAGTGAAGTGAATATATGAGTAAGAAAATAAAAGTTACATTAAGAAAAAGCCTAATAGGGCAAAAGAAAAAGATACGCTTAACTGCACGTGCTTTAGGGTTACGTAAAATCGGTAAAGTAAAAGAGTTTGACGATACACCGGTTATTCGCGGTATGATTATGCGAGTAATTCATATGGTAGAGGTAGATGAATGAATTCTGAAACAATGACGTTAGCAGCATTAAATCCTCCAAAAGGAAGACGTGCAAAAAAACGGCGGTTAGGACGTGGTCCGGGATCCGGAAGAGGTAAAACTGCCGGGCGCGGGGAAAACGGACAAAAATCACGTGCCGGTGGAAATGTGCGCCGTGGTTTTGAAGGCGGGCAAATGCCGCTGCAGCGCCGTGTTCCAAAACGCGGATTTACGAATATATTTAGAGTTGAATATCAAATACTCAATGTTAAAGATTTAGAATATCGTTTTCCGGCAAATGAAGTTGTAAACAAGGAAAATTTAATTAAACATAACTTAATTAAAAAAGGAAGTGCAAAAAAAAATATGCTTCCTATTAAATTGCTCGGTGACGGTAAATTAACAAAAGCTTTTTCAATTGAACTTGATCGGGTAACCCCGGGGGCACGTAAAAAAATAGAAGCAGCCGGTGGTAGTATTGTTGAATTACTGACCGCAAAAAATAACAGAGCACAAAAAGATGCCAAACGGTCAGCATCACAATCAAAGAAGAATGACATGAGCAGTGCATCTGAAAAGAAACAAGCTGCACCGTCATCGCCCCCCTCGACGGATTCAGCATCTGTTGAGTCAAAAAAAGATGAGAATAAGGATACATAAGTATTATGTTGCAGGATGAACTGGGAATAAATAGAGTATTAAATATATTCCGCGTTAGTGAACTTCGGAAACGTATTGGTTTTACCTTGATGGTTTTATTAGTATTTCGAATTGGCGGACATATACCGACTCCCGGTATTAATTTATCGGCAATACAGCATATGACGCAAAACACCGGCGGTTTGTTTGCTATGTTGGATCTTTTTACCGGCGGCGGATTAAAGAGAATGACGATATTTGCATTTGGAATTATGCCGTATATTCAGGCTTCAATTATTCTTCAATTACTGCAGGTTGTTATTGATGATCTGAAAAAAATGAGTGAGAGCAAAGACGGCAGAAAAAAAATGCAGGAACTGACTCGGTATGCAACGATTGTCATCACGATTGTGCAGACAATAATGGTTGCATTTTGGTTAAAAAATCAAACAACATCAGGTGAAGGCGGCATATCATTCCTTATTAAAAGTATCCCTTTCCCGGTTTTTCTGATAATGGCAATATTTACATTAGTTGCAGGACAAATGGTATTAGTATGGTTAGGGGAACAAATAACTGAAAAAGGTATCGGAAATGGTATTTCATTAATCATTTTTGCCGGTATTGTTTCACGCATTCCGGCAGCGATTGGCAGTTTGATCACACAACAGCAAACAAATGCAACAGCTGACAGTTCAAGTCAGCTCATTCAATATGTTATGATACTTTTAGTATTCATGTTCATTGTTGCATTTGTTGTCTATATGGAACAGGCACAGCGTCGAGTCCCGCTTCAGTATTCAAAAAGAATAGTCGGACGAAGGGTATATGGTGTATCAGCAGATCATTTGCCGATTAAATTGAATCCGGCAGGAGTTATTCCGATTATCTTTGCATCAGCAGTAATGGTAATCTTTCCGGCAATTGGCAATATGCTTGCCCGTATTCCTGATAAGCCATTATGGCTTCAGGGGATATCCGCAACAGTTGCCAGTACTTCAGGATGGTTTTTTTATAGCGTCCAGTTTACATTGATTGTTTTCTTCTGCTACTTTTATACTGCCGTGACATTTAATCCTGAAGATATTACAAAAAACATCTATCGAATGGGCGGTTCTATTCCTGGTTTAAGTCAAAATAATGCAGCACTTGCAATTCAAAAATTATTAAATAGAGTTATTTTTCCGGGTGCTGTGTTTCTCGGGTTTATTGCTACATTGCCGGCTATATTATACGGATGGATGAAAATTCCGCAGGGGTTTGCATATTTAATGGGCGGCACGTCATTAATTATTATTGTTGGTGTTGCACTTGATACTATGAAGCAAATTGAATCACAATTAATTATGCGTCATTATCCCGGTCTGTTACGTCATGGTAAACTGAAGGGAAGGAGATAAATAATGAATTTAATTCTCCTTGGTGCACCGGGTGTCGGAAAAGGAACACAAGCGCATGCTATTGTTGCTGAAAAAGGACTGCCTCAGATATCAACAGGTGATATACTTCGCAGTGAGGTAAAAAAAGGAACTGACCTCGGGAAGCAAGCTGAGGGTTTTATGACCGCAGGTAATCTTGTTCCGGATGATTTAATTATTGCAATGATTAAAAATCGACTTGCAGAAGATGATTGTAAAAATGGTTTTATATTAGACGGGTTTCCTCGAACAGTGCCGCAAGCTGATGCATTGAGCGCAGCCGGGATTGTGATTGATAAGGTTATTGAGATTACCGTTTCTGATGAAGAAATTATAAAACGTATAACCGGGCGTATGACCTGTCCGGTATGCGGGAAAATATATAATAAATATTTTTCACAACCGAAAGAAGAAATGAAGTGCGATAATGATGGTGCTACCTTATCAGTGCGTGCTGATGATAATGAAGAAACAGTAAAGAATCGTTTAGCAACGTATAAAAAGCAGACAGAACCGCTTGTAAATTACTATTCGCAGAAATCGAAAGATGGGGCAACTCATTATTATAGTATTAATGGAAGTGGTACCGTCGAAGAAATAAAAGAACGTATATTTGAGGTATTAAAGAATTAAAGGCAGTAGTTTGTGGCGGTTAATCGATACTCAAAAAAGGAAATTGAAAATATTCGATATAGCGGTCAGATTGCTGCACATGCACTCCGGTTAGTAGAAGACAACATTCGTGCCGGGGTGTCAACGCAAGCGCTTGATGCGCTGGCTGAACGGTTCATTGAAAAATCAGGTGCCGTACCGGCGTTTAAAGGGTATCACGGGTTTCCGGCAACATTATGTACTTCAATTAATGAAGTTGTTGTTCATGGGTTTCCTTCAGCACGAAAGTTAAAAAATGCTGATTTGATTGGTGTTGATGTTGGAACGTATGTTAACGGGTTTTATGGTGATACTGCAATGAGTTTTTTAATTGGTGATACCGCATCAGGGTTGGTAAAAAAATTGCATCAGACGACACGTGAATGTTTGTATGCGGCAATTAAACAATGTATTGTTGGTAATCGCATCGGTGATGTTTCATCGGCAATACAAGCACATGCTGAGAAACATGGTTTTTCGGTTGTACGTGATTTTGTTGGTCATGGTGTCGGGCGACATTTACATGAGGACCCGCAAGTGCCGAATTATGGAGAACCGAATACCGGTATTAAGTTAAAGCCGGGTATGGTGTTTGCAATTGAACCGATGCTGAATATTGGTGATTACCGGGTTATGGTTGAGGATGACGGATGGGCAGTACGAACTGTTGATCGGTCGATGTCATGCCATTTCGAACATACCATTGCAATAACACAGGACGGACCTGAAATATTAACGTTGAGAGATAACGAGGAATATGTCTAAAGAAGATGTCATAGAAATAGAAGGTAAAGTGCTTGAAACATTACCGAATGCAATGTTCAGGGTTGAACTTGATAACGGTCATAAAATTCTTGCGCATATTTCCGGAAAAATGCGGATGCATTTTATACGCATACTTCCGGGTGATCGGGTAACGGTAGAGTTATCACCGTATGATTTATCACGCGGTCGTGTTATCTATCGTCATAAGTAATAGTAAAGGATAGTACAATGAAAGTACGAACATCAGTAAAAAAAATGTGTAATAAATGCAGAATTATCAGGCGGCACGGTATCGTGCGCGTCATTTGTTCAAACCCGAAGCATAAACAGCGTCAGGGATAAGGAGCGTATTCATGGCACGTATCGCCGGTATAGAATTACCGAATAAAAAACGAATTGAAATTGCATTAACCTATATTTACGGTATTGGTCCAACAACGGCTAAAAAAATTCTTGCTGTAACGGGGGTTAATCCGGATACTCGCGTATTTAATCTGGATCCTGAGGATGAACACAAAATTCGTGAAGAAATTGAAAAATATAAAGTTGAAGGACAACTTCGTGCAGAAGTAAATATGAATATCAAACGATTACAGGATATTAGTTCATATCGTGGAATTCGTCATCGGCGCGGGTTACCGGTTCGCGGTCAGCGAACTCATACTAATGCCCGTACACGAAAAGGTCCAAAACGATCATCAATCGGCGGAAAGAAAAAGCCGCCTCCAAAGAAATAACTGGTAATAGTTTTATAATAAAGGAGAAACAGGAGTGGCTGTAAAAAAAGCAAAAAAAAGCCGTAAGAAAAAAGAGAAGAAAGTTGTCAAAAAAGGCATAGCGCATATAAAATCAACCTTTAATAATACGGTTGTAACGATTAGTGATGTTAACGGTAATGTTGTTTCATGGGCATCTGCGGGAAGTATGGGATTTAAAGGTGCTCGAAAATCAACAGCGTATGCAGCGCAAATGACTGCCGAAACGGCAGCAAAAAAAGCTGTTGATATGGGCATGGAAGAAATTATCGTTGAAATGAAAGGTCCGGGAGCAGGGCGAGAAGCTGCCGTGCGTGCTATTCAAGCTGCCGGGATAAATGTTCGGACATTGAAAGATGTTACACCGGTACCGCATAACGGTTGTCGTCCGCGTAAGCGCCGACGGGTATAAAAAGGAGAATTCGCGATGGCACGATATACAGGTCCTGTAGACAGGAGAAACCGCCGCCTTGGTCTTGCAGTTAAGAAGTCAAAGAAAAAAAATCCGCCGGGGCAATTGTCTAAAAAACGGCGAAGAAAAATATCCGACTTTGGTATGCAGTTGCAGGAAAAACAGAAAATTAAAATGATTTATGGAATGCTGGAGCGGCAGTTTCGGCGTTTCTTTGAAATTGCAAACAGAAAAACCGGCGTTACCGGTGATAATTTAATTATACTCTTAGAACGACGACTGGATAATACTGTGTATCGTTTGAGTATGGCAAGTAATCGCCGACAGGCACGACAGCTGGTTAACCATGGGCATATTCATGTTAATGGACGGAAAGTAGATATACCGTCGTATTTAGTTAAAATTGGTGATGTTATTACCGTAAAAGAACGAAGTCGTTCAAATCACGAAATTCTGACTTCATTAGGGAATGCTTCAAGCAGAGTTATTCCTGAATGGGTGGAACTTGATATTGATGCTTTTACGGGGAAGGTTCTTGCATTACCGAAACGTGAAGATATTGATTTACCTGCAAATGAGCAGGCAGTTGTAGAATTGTATTCGAAATAACCTTTCAGTATAGCGGAGGATACTATATGGCAACGGTACCTAAAAATCTTATAAAAGGATTTAAACGTCCACGACAAGTTACCTATGAAACTGAAGAGAAAACCGCAACGTATGCACAATTTGTCGCCGAACCGTATGAACGTGGGTTTGGTGTAACAATAGGAAATTCATTACGCCGATGTTTGCTCTCAAGTATTCGCGGTGCAGCAATTGTTGCTGTTCGTATTGATGATGTATTACATGAGTTTACGACCATACCCGGTGTAAAAGAAGATATGACTGATTTTGTCCTGAACTTGAAACAAGTTCAGGTGAAGTTAAGTGAGGATATCGAAGAAAAAGTAATTGTCCTTGAGAAAAACGGACAAGGAGAAATAAAAGCCGGTGATATTGCCGTTGACGATCAGATTGAAATCATGAATCCTGATTTACATATCTGCTTCACGAATAAAGAAGCCCGTTTGACAATTACCATGCATATTATTACGAATCGCGGGTATCTTCCTGCCGAACGTTTTGAAGAGCTTAGGGAAGATATTAATACAATTCTTATTGATGGTATGTTCTCACCGGTAACGCGGGTTAATTACCATGTTGAGAATACACGAGTTGGACAAAGAACGGATTATGAAAAACTGATATTAGATGTTTGGACCAGCGGTGCGATTACCCCTGAGGATGCTGTAGCACAAGCAGCAAAAATTCTTAAGGAACATTTTACGGTTTTTATTAATTTTGAAGAAGAACCTGAAATTGAAGAAGAAGAGGAACAATTCAGTGAAGAAGAACGTCGTCTGCAGGATATTTTAAATACCTCAGTGGATGAACTTGAATTGTCCGTGCGGTCCACGAATTGCTTACAGTCTGCAAACCTTCGTACCATTGGCGAATTAGTTCAAAAAACTGAAGGTGAAATGCTAAAAACCAAAAATTTCGGTAAAAAATCAGCTGAAGAAATAAAGCAAAAGTTGACTCAATTCGGGTTGCATCTTGGTATGAAAGACATAAAGTATGTCCCGGCGGATGAGAATGAAGAAGCCGGAGACGACGAATAATCAGCGACGGAGCACAGGATAATGCGACATAAAAAACATATTATGAAACTTGGTCGTACACATAGTCATCGTAAAGCAACCTTGGCTAATATGGCATCGACTTTGATTTTACATGAACGAATTCTTACAACACGAACAAAAGCCAAAGCATTGAAGCGATTTATTGAACCGCTGGTTACTCGTGCAAAGAATAATACTCTTGCGAATAAACGTATTGTCCTTTCACGGTTGTTTAATAACCGGAAAGTAATGAGCAAACTCTTTGATGTTATTGCACCACGCTATATTGAACGTCCGGGGGGATATACCCGTATTATCAATTATCGTAAGCGAATGAATGATAATGCAGAGCAGTCGTTTATTGAGTTTGTTGAAGGAAAAGGATATTCAACAAAAATTACGATGCAAAGCCGGTTAGTCAAAGGAGCTGGTGACGGCAAAGCGAGTGGAGATGCAAAAAGCACTGATTCATCAGTAAAAAAGACCACGAAGAAAACCGGTAAAGGCTTATTAGGCGGAAAGAAAAAGAAAGCATTGAAAAAGGACGAGACTGCTGATGAGGCACAAGATGATACTGCTGCTGATGGAAAAACAAAGGTAAAGAAGAAGGTTAAAGCGACAAAGAAAAAAGCAGTTAAAACCGATAGAAAACCGGCAGCGAAAAAATCTGAGAAAAAAGAAACTGCAAAAAAGAAAACAACGAAAAAGAAGTCAGAATAAGACATTAAAAGGATATAATAAAGCCGTGAATACTGAAAAGTGTTGACGGCTTTTTACGTTATGGGACTACTGCTATCAGTAATTATATTATCTATTGCAACGATAATTATTGTATTGCAAAACACTGTTTTTTTGGCATTCATTACCGGATGCTTCATTATTGTAAATTGTTTATTTAAAGGAAGCAGACGCTTGTTTAGTATTCAGCGTGTCCTGCCGTTTATTTGTATATATTTTAGTTTGTTTATCGTACAGTTATTCGGTTATTCATCAGGCACGGTGATTTGGAGTTTTAGGTCGATAGTAATTACTGATAGTGCTCTCATCCGGGCAGGTTGTATTGTGTTGCGATTAATGGCACTTTGGCAGCTTTCATGGCTGGTTGTTTTTGCTTTGCCGCATAGTATATGGCAGCCGTTTATCATACAAATACGACGTTACAGTAAAAAAATCAATTTACCTATTGACCCTCTGATAACAATTATTTATACTACGGGTATGTTTATTCCTGTTATTCGGGCGCAAATGGCGTTAATTATTGCAGAACAGGGTTCTTTCAAAGATAAATTACAGCGGGTTTTAACATCTTCATTCAAAAAGTGTACAGCACTTTCCGCAGCAATATTAAATAGAATGCAATAATAATCATGGAGCATTAAAAATGGTACGACATTATAAACCAAAAGATACAAGTGATAAGCCTTTAAAAACAACATTTTTTACAAAAAATGATATTGAATGTCCGGTATGCGGGAATTTGTTTAAACGTGAAGAAATGTTTACCGGACGAGGACGATTAGTAGCCGGCAATGTTTCCGAGGAATTGCGGCGCATTTGGATGCCCGGAAAATGGGGGCTTATCAATCCGTTATTATATCCGATAACAGTATGTCCAAAGTGTTATTTTGCAGTCATGAGTGAAGATTTCTTACGAATAAAGGCCGCGAAAATTGAAATGGCAAAATCTGAAACGGAACGCCGGCAGGCAACAATAAAAAAATTATTCGGATTTTTAGATTTTACCATGAACCGTCAAATTGAACATGGTGCTGCCAGTTATTTACTTGCGGTGCAGTCATATAATTATATGGATCGATATATTTCACCAACGATTAAAAAAGCAATATGTTCTCTTCGTTCAGCATGGTTGTTTTCGGATATGGAAAATGAATATCCTGACAAAGAATTCGGAAATGTCGCACTTTTATTTTATCGCAAAGCACTTGGTTTTTACCATGATGCACTTAATCGCAGTTCACGAGCGGAAGAATCATTTGATGGAGTAAAATCATTTGGTCCCGATACAGATACTAATTTCGGATACGATGGGGTATTGTATTTAATCGGCTATTTGACGTTAAAGTTGGGATACTTAACTTCAGATATTGCAAAACGTAAAAATGATTATGAGAGTGCAAAACGATATATTTCAAAAATGTTTGGTTCGGGGAAATATGATAAAAATAAACCATCGCTTTTATTAGATATGACCCGTGATTTGTATGACGAACTTGGTGAAAAAATAGAAGAATTCGAGTCTCAAATGACGGTTTCTTCAGAGCCGAGTAACGAACAGGCATCGAAAACGTGATACGATACTAAGATATATGCATGCGGAAAATACGATTAATTATTCAATACGATGGGACACAGTACTGCGGTTGGCAGCGTCAGGTATCAGATCCATCGATTCAGGGAAAAATAGAAAATGCAGCAGGGAAGCTGTTTCAAAGAGAGATTAGTATACATGGTGCCGGACGAACAGATTCGGGTGTACATGCATTAGGGCAAGTTGCCCATTGTTCAATAGAATCAACAATATCTGATGAGAACATACTATCAGGGTTAAATACGTATTTACCAAATGATATACGTATTATTGGTGTTGCAACGGTTGATGCCGGTTTTGATGCTCGTCGGGATGCGCGAAGACGCCATTATCGTTATCGTATTTTTACCGGTAAGGTGCATTCACCAATGGAGCGTTTATACTCACTCCATTATCCGTATGCTCTTGATATTACCCTATTGCGTCGGTTATTGATGAAATACAATGGGGTGCATGACTTTACCGGATTTGCCGCATCATCAGATACGAATACAAATAAAGTGCGTGAAATCGTGCATACTGCTGTGCAGCAGTATAATCAACTGATAACCATTGATATTATCGGAAATGCCTTTCTTCATAATATGGTACGTGCTATTGTCGGTACGGTATTGATGGGACAAAAAGAAAAGTGGACTCCGAAGCAGATGGCAGCATTAATTAAGGAAACAGACCGTTCTTTAGGGGGGCCGACGGTTGCGCCGCACGGGCTTTTTCTAATACAGGTTATGTATTAATAGCTGATAAAAAGTAAAGAATGAGTATTTTTTAGTTGAAAAAGTATTATATATGAGTATCCTTGCGTGACATTAGTTTTTTCGGAGGATGTATTCTATGAGTAAAGAGAAAAAGAATGATACCTTGAAATCTGCTTCTGATGTTGTAAAAGATAAAGTATCGAAAATTTCTGAAGAGAAAATAACAGATGAGCCTGATACTGAAAAGCAACACCGGAACAGTGATAACTCCTCAGCAGGAGCAGATACCGCATCCGATACGACAGAAGCTCCGGTAATGCCGCATATTGATTTTATAAGTTATATACTTATGATCGGCACTGTCGGAATGCAGCAATTGGGTAAGATAACAAACCCGATAACCGGTAAAATAGAGAAAGATTTGCTGCAGGTAAAAAACACTATTGATTTGCTTGAGATACTTGAAGAAAAAACAAAAGGTAACCTGACGGAAGATGAAGATAAAGTGCTGAAAAGTACATTGACCAACCTCAGGCTTAACTATATAGACGAAACAAAGTGAAAGGAGTCTGATTCTCATGCCATGCGGACGAAAGAAAAAAAGAAAAAAAATAGCAAAACATAAACGTAAGAAAAAACGGATGAAAAATCGACATAAGAAAAAGAATAAGTAGGATATGAATGGCGACCCGTTCGAGTGATAAACAACTCGCAGATAAAATTAAAGCAGCACACCGACTTATTATAAAAGAGGTTCAAAAAGTAATAGTTGGGCAAACGGATGTTGTTGAGCAGCTGTTATGGGCAATTTTCGCCCGTGGTCATTGTTTGCTTATCGGTGTTCCCGGATTAGCGAAGACACTGTTAGTACAGACAATCGGGCAGGCGCTCAATCTGCAGTTTAACCGTATCCAATTTACCCCCGACCTTATGCCGTCGGATATTACGGGAACTGAGATAATAACGGAATCCTCAAGCGGCAAACGGCGGTTTACTTTTATCCATGGACCGGTGTTTTCAAATATTATTCTTGCTGATGAAATTAATCGTGCTCCTCCGAAAACGCAATCTGCATTACTTGAAGCAATGCAGGAAAAAAGCGTAACTGTGCTTGGAAAAACCTATCAGCTTGATCTGCCGTTCTTTGTTCTTGCAACGCAAAATCCGATTGAGCAGGAAGGGACCTATCCGTTGCCGGAAGCTCAATTGGATCGGTTTATGTTTAATATTACCGTTGAATATCCGAATGCGGATGAAGAACGGGAAATTGTTAAACAAACAACAACGAGTTATATTCCGAAAATTAAATCAGTGTTATCAAAAGCTGAAATTATACGATTACAAAATATGGTTATGCGTGTTCCGGCAGCGGATTATATTGTTGATTATGCCGTTGCATTGGTTCGTATGACGCGTCCGAATCAGGAAGAAGCGCCGTCATTTATACAAGAATGGATAAAATGGGGTGCAGGACCGCGTGCAAGTCAATATTTAATACTTAGTGCAAAAGCTCGTGCTATTATGGCAGGACGATTTTCCGTTGCACGGGAAGATATTGATGCAGTTGCACCGGCAGTTCTTCGTCATCGTATGATTACCAATTTTAATGCAGAAGCGGATAATATTCGTTCTGATGAAATAGTTCAACGTCTTATTGAAAAAATGAAAAAGTACTCTCATAACAAAGTTAAAAAAGCCGCCGCACGAAAGCGGTAATAGTGATACCTATTATGCAGAGTAGTAAGTGCTGCCGAATATATGGCAAAATCAAAATCAAAAGCAACACATAGCGATCTCTATCGAAAATATCTTGATCCGACGATTGTCGCACAGCTATCAGGATTGGAATTAAAAGCGCGACTGGTTGTTGAAGGCTTCGTCAGTGGTTTACATAAATCACCGCATCATGGATTCAATGTTGAGTTTACCCAGCATCGTCAGTATGAACCCGGCGATGAAATTAAAAATATTGACTGGCGTGTTTTTGCCCGCAGTGATCGCTACTATATTAAGCAATATGAAGAAGAAACAAATTTAAAAACTTATCTCCTAATTGATACATCTGCGTCAATGCGTTATTCATCCGGCGGGGGAGTGTGCAAGTATGAATATGCAACGTATCTTGCAGCCGCATTAGCATATCTTTTATTAAAACAACAGGATGCTGTCGGTTTGGGCTTGTTTAATCAGGAATTAGAAAAATATCTTCCGCCGCGATCAAATCCAACTCATCTGCGTGAAATTTTCACTATATTGAGTGCCGTCCAGCCGGCGATGCAAACGGATATTGCTGCTGTTTTTCATGCATTAGCAGAGCGTTTTCAACGGCGCGGGCTTGTTGTCATATTTTCCGATTTAATGGATGACCCGGCGATTGTTATACCGGCATTACAGCATTTTCGTCATAAAAAACATGAAGTGTTATTGTTTCATATTCTCGATCCTGTTGAAATAGAGCTCCCGTTTCGTGAGCATACACGTTTTGTTGATATGGAAAACGGCGAAGAGATACTGACACATCCGGAAGCAATTCGTGAGGACTATCAAAAACGAATCAATGCATATATTGACAATTACAAACGGCGATGCGGGCAGGCTCGTATTGACTATCATTTAATTAATACCAGCACGCCATTTGACTATGCATTACGTGACTATTTACGCAAACGGGCACAAATTAATATATAAAAGGAACCTGCCGATAATTCGGCATCTCTGCTGATGCCGCAAATAAAAAACGCTGTTTGGTGAACGATGGATACACTATAGCAGATTATAATAAGGCATCGTCCATATTATATAGTATTATTCATATATTTAAAAAAATCAGAGACAGAATTATCCGGGTTGAACTTTTATGATAATAAACAGCATTGAAAAGAGTAATAATGAATATGTATAAAAATATATGTTACTGATAAAATGGAGCACTATGCCGAAATGCTATTTAAAAAACAAAATGCCGGAATGCATCACATTCCGGCATTATTGATTCTACTTATAAATAATTTATCGATATACTTTCCATGCCGCATTAATTTTCTTTGATTTTACCTGATCGGTAGTCGTATTGATTTGTTTAGCGACTTTGCCTTTAACTTTGCATAATGATGATTGCGGGCTGACGCTTTTTACTTTTGCAATACCAAGTTCAATATCCGCACCGGGGATTATTTCACCGGTTTGCGGATGGGTAATTGGTTCGCCGGGGCGAATGACATAGAGTTTATATCCTTTTTTTATTCCATCATTGCTGCCGAGGTCAATGGTAATATACTTTTTCTGAACTTGAATAATATATCCGCGAAGCGGAAAAGCATTTACAAGATCTTTACCGAACTCTTTACAGGCGGCTTGAATTGTTGAGGTTATTTGAGCAGCGTAATTCTGCAGCGGGTCGGTTTTATCCTGATTTCCGCCGGTTGCTGCTTGTTCACCGGTAATAACCGTTGAAAGCAAATTAAAAAAGGCAGCTTCATCACTGACTTGACCTTTTTCTGCAGCAAGTTGTTTCCCGCTGAGTGTCCGTTCGTTATAATTTTTTGATATATGGGATGATTTTTGTCCTGCATAGATAATTTGTGCTGTTTCAACATTAACAATTTTAATTGAAATAGAAGCTTTCGTTTCAACCTGATCCCATACACGATAACTATCCAGTGGGGTCCCATTTTTATCAGCGAGCTGCCGTTCTTTCCGTTCTTTATTGATAGAGGTTTCCGTAACATCACCGAAAATAACAAATTGCGCACCGGCAATTTTCGCTATTTCAATAGCTGTATTCTGATCAACCATTCCTGATACTTGGAATTGCTGTTCATTAATAATATTAAGAATACGGCTGCGTTCAATAAGATTATGACGTCCAATTTTGATAATAATTTCTTCCATTTTCGCACGTGCAAGATTGTCTGAACCCGGTATTTGTGACCCGCTTTCAGTGAAATCAAGAATTGCTAAATTTGGTTTGTCGGCAAGAATGCCGATAGCAGAAAACAGAATTGCCAGACAAATAATACTGATCGTGAACGATGTGCGTTGCATATATCCTCCTTAAATATAAGTATCTGTTTGAATAGTATATAACTATCCTGTCTCATATGCGTAAATAACACGAATAATAGATACTGTCAAGAAGCAGGAAAGAATAGTAAATTATTGGTGCATAAATGCCGATATAAATAATTGACAGGTATTTATAGAAATAATAGCATATAAAAAATGAATGATGAGGTTATACGAAAGTTGCCATGCCGATAGCATCGAAAAAAGATATTGATAAAGTCATTATTATTAAAGGTCGTATTAAAGCGATTACAACCGGGACATTCGGTATATTTATTATCTTTATTAATAAATATACGCGTGAAATTGAAAGCAGCAATATTATTGCCTCGCATTATTCTTCCATGTTTGAGTATGATAATAGCATGCCTTGGGATGAATTTGAAGATACGATCAAAATGCTCAGATTTAAAGGAGAAATTGCTTCAAATATCTCAAGTGACCTGCAATTGCTATTTGCAAATACTTTGCAAGGGGAAGCAGTTGAAGAAATTGTTGAAGCAATTATAGCAAAACGCGAGTCAAAAATTGAACATACGTTTGTCGGTATGCTTTCAAAAGCACTTGCTGACAAAAATTGTATCTGTGAGCTTGCATGGCAGGAAGTATCACAGGAAGATATTCGTCTTGTTAATGATAAACGCCAGCGTCGGGAACGTGAAGAACGCCAGCGAGTTCAAAAAGAAGAAGTACATGAAGCAGAATCGGTTACCTTTAATGTTGAAGAAGGAGGCGTTATTCTCAATTGTTCATTACAGATTTCGCCGGTCTCCGGTGTGCCGATCACTGAAGTGCGGACTTCTGATGCGATTATGGTAAAAATAACCGATCCGACGGAACGCGGACGTTATTTTCTTAATTTATTAAAAGGGGTTAATGACGTCGGTCAGATAATACCGATACCGGCAGTGATTAAAGAACATAATACCAATTCATTGAATGAGCATGAATTACTCGTTGAAATTGGACCGGGAATTTATGGTCATATAATTGAAGAAGAAAAAGTAAAAGTAAAACGATATATACCGACGGAAACGGATGTTGCTCTTGCCGGTCATGGCGTCCCTTCAGGTGCAGTACAATCAATACGTATGAAATCAGGTAAATCAAAAAAGGGTGATGGTGTCCTCGGCAGTATGCCGGCATGGATGTGGGTTGTTGGCGGTGCAATCGTTGTTTTAATTATTGTTCTTGTTGTCCTTCTGGGAAATACGCAATAAATCAATATACGAATCTATTTGTCTTTGATGATATACATCATATGTTTTTCCGGTAATACGTTTATATTCTTCCCATTCATATAATGCCTGTGCATACTCATTCGGATTCATCTGATGCAATTGGGCAAGATTAAAATAAATATATCCTTTAAAATACGTATTGTCCGGTTGTGCAAGCGATGTAGTGTATTTCTTCAGTATTGCGGTATAGGATCGTTCAGCTTCGGTGTATTGAGCATTTTGCATCAGCATTTCAGCATACTGCATTTCATAACGCAGTCGTGACGGACGCTCTATGACCGTTATCTCTTTATCAATCATGAGCTTGTCAAAAAACAATTGACAAAAATACAAACGATAGGGATCAGCGGAAAGGCCATTTGGTGCATACGCATCTAATGCATATTTCCAGAGTCCGTAGCTTTTATATATTTCACCGATTTGATAGGTGATACGATAATTATTCGGTTCGATAGAGAGTGCTTGTTGAAAACAAAATAATGCATGATTATCCCATCGTTTTTTCATTGCATACAATCCCCACGTATAATACCACTGTGCAAGTTCTTTGCGATACCGTGTATGATTTTTATATTTTGTCGTTTTTGCCTGATGAATCTGACGGGCGATCGTAATTACATTTTTTGCCATATCAATACCGATAGCAGTATATTTTTTATAGTAATCATTATGCGTTTGCTTTACAAATGGGGGGGACGTCAGCAGTGTCTTCATATACGGGATATAATCACTTTTGTAGAAATCAGGATATTGTATACTGGACCATTTATATGTTTGTAATCTGCTGTCCCATGCATATACATCAGTCCAAAAAACACGGTATTTTAATTCAGCTGCCTGAATCAGACCAATTTCAACATGTACCAGCAGTTCACTGATGCCATCATTATCAAGATCGCGAAAAATATCTTTCAAATTGTCTTGACCAATCAGGCGAATTGAAAATACGTTTTTTTGTATCGCTGATGTTGTCGGATGGTTTGATAGCGTAAGGGTATAATATGACAGACGTTTATCTTCACAAATAAGTGTGATATACGGAAGCGGTTCAGTTGTTATATTTGTTGCGAGGGTGATATTCTGATAGAGCTGATGAGGGGTGTGTTCTGTTGCAGAAATGGTCGTATTATATTTACTTTTATTTTTCGTATAACATGAGATACCGTTAATCGTATCAATAATAATAAGTCGTGTGGTATCTGCAGAGTAAAATTGTCCGTGTATATGTGCATATGTGCCGAATTTGCTTATACAAAGTGTACCGATTTTTTTATTTCCATGTGTTATTATTGCAGTATTGTTCAATTCTTCAGTTGAAAGGGCTGATTTTGGCAGTGTATTAATACTATTCCAATCGGGGATATAATAACGGTTGCTTGAAGCAAGTATAAAGGGGCGAATTGAAGAGGTCCATTGGATCGGTTGTGACATCTGATGAAGGACAGGATTATGATTTTTTTCTTTCCCGGGGGGCGGTAAAATATATACTCTACCGTCATATGCCGTGATAACCGGCAGCCCGGATCGCGAGTAGTACATCATTGGTCGAACATCAGGGAAAAACAATGATCGTACAATGTGCATATCCTTATAGGTGCGGATTTCGCATAATCCTGACTGATACAAAAAATAAAGTCGGTTTTTACTTCCAGCCATACTGACAACAGTATCGGTAAGCGTATTTGTTGCCAGTACAGTGCCATTCAGTGATACCGTAAGGAGGGTGGTATCATCAATGCATTGATAAAGAAGGTTATTGATATATACCGGACCGGTGAGAACGAAATGACCGAGTTTAACGTTCATGGTGTATTTTTGCTTAGTATAATTGTATCCGTATAGCACACCGTCAGATGAGGTAAAATATAAAATATTGTTATTGGTTGCAAATACCGTACTGCTGAGAGGGATGTCGGAGATGGTGAAACTGTGTTGATAGGCGATTATTTGCTGATTATTTCGTTGTGCGCAAAGAGGATATTGGGGGAGAAGACAGAGAAGTATACCTGAAAAAATGAAAAAGAGCGATACCGATAAAAGTGCTGTTTTCATGATACCGGTGAGAATAGCGTATAAAGAGCAAGAAATCAAGATACAAGCACTGCAGAAGTGTTTATTTTCTTGCATTATCATACAGGGTATATTAAAATAAGTATGAAAATATGTTATATTTAATGAGGTTTATTGGTGAGAGATATACCCGTACTAATTGTATCATCAGAAATTGAGGGTTTTGCGAAAACAGGGGGGCTGGCAGACGTATCAAGTGCGTTGCCGAAAGAGTTGCGAAAACAGGGGGTTGATGCACGTGCGATTATGCCGATGTATCGTACAACACGCACATATATTAAGAAAATGAATTGTCACATTACTACTTCATATGATATTGCAGTTCCGGTTGGTTCTGAGCTGAAACAAGGGAAGCTTCATGAATGCTTTTTTAATGATGCAATGTTTTATTTTATTGAAAATGATGAATATTTTGACCGAAATGGTATATATGGGGAAGATGACCGTGATTATCCGGATAATCTGCAACGATTTACGTTTTTCAATCGAGCAGTGCTGGAAGGGTGTAAACTGCTGAATTGGAAGCCCGAACTCTTTCATTGCATGGATTGGTATACCGCATTAATACCGATTTATTTAAAAACCGTCTATCTTCATGATTTATACTTTACCGGCTGTACGACAGTATTTACCATACATAATATTGCTTTTCAGGGTATATTTTATCCTGATGAAATCAAAATTACCGGTCTTGATCACACGTTGTATTCAATGGAGAAGCTGGAATTCTTCAGCAAAATAAATTTGATGAAAGGTGCTATTGTCTATTCAACATTGATAACAACGGTCAGTCGAACGTATGCTCATGAAATACAAACGAGTGAACACGGGTTCGGATTGCAGGATGTGTTGCATGAAAGAAGCAATGATGTGCACGGTATTGTCAATGGTATTGATTATCAGCTATGGAATCCTGAACATGATGCATATCTTGAACAAGATGGCTTTACGGCGGATTCTATCGAAAAGAAAGAGGAATGTAAAAAAGCACTACTGAGAGAATGCGGATTATCATATACCCAGGGCATTCCGCTTATAAGTTTTATTGGACGATTTTCTCATCAACGGGGTATAGACATTATTATTGAAGCTTTGCCGACCATGATACGAGAAAATGTACAGTGCATTATTCTCGGAACCGGTGATTCGGTAACTGAGAAACGCTTGCAGTGTCTTGCAGAGCAATTTCCGGAGAATATTTGTCTTCGTATGGAGTTTAATGAGGGTTTAGCCCATAGAATAATAGCAGGTTCTGATATGTTTCTTATGCCGTCACGTTTTGAACCATGCGGCTTGACACAATTATATAGTTTACGATATGGTACCATTCCCATTGTGCATCATACTGGCGGGTTGGTTGATACCGTATTTGATTATGCGACAAAAGATGCACAACCGGATACGGTCAACGGATTTTCATTTAAGGGTTTTTCCATCCATGATTTACTGGAGGCGCTGCAGCGTGCTGTTGCTGTGTATCGCAATGAACCCGAGGAATGGAAGCACTTAATGCTCAATAGTATGCGACATGATTGGTCATGGGCTGCATCAGCACAAAAATATATTGCTGTCTATAAGAAAGCAATGCAAAAACATCGATAAGGAGATAGCCAATGCTTGAAACAAAAATTATTCTTGAAGACAAAGAGATACCAAAAAAATGGTATAATGTATTACCGGAATTGACTGATTTAAAAACCCCTTTAATGCCGCCGCTGCATCCGGTTGAACATACTCCAATGGACCCGTCTTTGCTGGAACCGCTGTTTGCTAAAAAGCTGATCGAGCAGGAAACAAATATGAAGGATGAGTATATTGATATACCGGAAGAAGTATTAAAGGTATATTCATTATGGCGCCCGACTCCAATGTTCCGGGCAGCAAAACTTGAACGGGCACTTGGAACACCGGCACGGATTTATTATAAATATGAAGGTGTTTCACCTCCGGGAAGTCATAAACCGAATACTTCAGTGCCGCAGGCATATTATAATAAAGTTGAAGGTGTTACGCGTATTACCACTGAAACCGGTGCCGGTCAGTGGGGCAGTGCTCTTGCTTTTGCCTGTCAATATTTTGATCTTCAGTGTGAAGTATATATGGTGCGCTGTTCATATGATTTAAAACCATATCGCCGAATTATGATGAATACCTGGGGAGCACAGTGTATTGCAAGCCCGAGTACAAATACGAAAATAGGAAATAAAATACTGAAAGACAATCCCGAACATTCGGGGACATTGGGCATTGCGATCAGTGAAGCGGTTGAATTAGCCATGCAGAATGATAATACAAAGTATTGTCTTGGTTCAGTATTAAACCATGTAATGCTTCATCAGACGGTTATCGGTCTTGAAGCGAAAAAGCAGTTCGCGAAAGTAGATGAAACGCCGGATATTCTCATCGGATGCTGCGGCGGCGGTTCAAACTTTGCAGGATTTGTACTGCCATATGTTAAAGATAAAAAGAACGGTTCAAAAATCAGGATTATTGCGGTTGAACCGACGGCGTGCCCGACATTGACGAAAGGTGAATATCGATATGACTGGGGAGACACCGGACATTATGCCCCGATGATGATGATGTATACACTCGGTAGTGAGTTTACCCCACCGCCGGTACATGCAGGCGGATTGCGCTATCATGGTGAATCTCCGATTATCAGTCAGCTTCGTAAGGAAGAATTAATTGAAGCTCGTGCTTATCATCAGCTTGAAGTATTTGAAGCAGCAATGCTTTTTGCACGAACTGAGGGTATTATTTGTGCCCCTGAAACATCACATGCGGTGAAAGCAACGATTGATGAAGCATTAAAGGCAAAAGAAGAAGGGAAAGAAAAAGTTATTGCTTTTAATCTTTCCGGTCATGGTCATTTTGATCTTGCTTCGTATTTGGCATTTCAGAATAATGAGTTAACGGATTATACTGTTTCGAAAGCAGATATTGAAAAAACATTGGCGGATTTACCTGATATTCAATTATAGCAGTAGATTACGCTCATACACAGTATCACGTGTCAATATATCAATTATAAAACCGGTAGTGAAGTTGTATCGGCTTCACTACCGGTAAATAATTGACACTTGACAATACTAAACTGATATTATGTAATTACATATATTAATTGACGAATCACTAAAAGTACTAGGCAGGTAACATATATGGAAATTAACCGGCAAGTTGTCGGCGATAAGAAAGTAATCAGTATTGCCGGCGAGTTGGATATGGGGAATGTCAAGGAATTAAAAGCTGTCTTTGACGAGGAAGTTGCGTCAGGAACACGCTATATTGTAATTGATATGGCAACGCTTAATTATATTGATTCATCAGGTATTGGTGCGTTTATTGCGTTAATGAATAAACTTCGTTCACTGAATGGATCGGTGACGCTTATGAAAATTCAGCCTGAAGTAATGCGTATCTTTCAGATGACAAAACTAACTGCATTTTTTAAAATTATCAATGATTTGAGTGAACTCGGCAGCAGCGGTTCTTCATCCGGTGGTTCTGCCAGCAGCGGCATTCAGCCGTTATAAATTGTATAATGCTCATCAGACTATTTTAATCTTCTTAAATTAGCATTAATAAAATATCAAATTAACCGAAAATAATATCAAAGCGTTTATAATTGAGATATGCGCTGTGTAATAATGCATAACTATAAATGGATGCCAAAGAGTGAAACAACAGATACCAAAGTATGCCATACGACGATTAATTATTAATTTTTCTTTTCTTTTAGGATTGACGGTATTAGTAATCGGCGGTTTAAGCTGGCTTGGCGTACATAAACTCCAACGGTATATTGCACGTCCTTTTTCCGATACCCATGCAAACCTGACTTATACGGATCAGTTACGTGAGGCAATTTATCAGGATCGGTTTGCATTCAATCGTATTTTTTCCGGCAATATCAAAGATGCCAAGATTCAGCATAATAGAGCACTGAATGTTATTAACAAAGCGATTACGACAAATACTTTAAATACAGTTCAAGAAGAAGCGCTTGCCGCTATTCAATCAAACGCCGCACAACTGGACAAACGATTTAAACGGCTTGTATGGAGATATACCCGCAGTAAACGTTATCTGACATTTGATGAGATATTTGCGAATGAGATTGAAGCCGGACGAATTATTAATCAAATCAATACAATTTTCAATAGTCAGCTCGCTCATATCCGTATATTGGAAAAATATAGTCTTGCGGTATCGGTACGGGCATTTGAACCGGTTAAAAAGTTTTTTGGCGATGCGTATTGGATTATTGCGATCATATTTTTACTTATTGGAATAATTATAATTTTAACCGGTGTAACCACGTACCAGTTATTTCAGGAAGTAATCGTGAAGCAAAAATCAGCAACGATAGTGCCCATGCCGGTACGGCAGATGAATACTGAGGAGGCTCGCAGGAAAGAACATCAGCTTGATGCTCTGCCGCACATTTTAGAAAATTTGAAGGAATACCGAACAAAACTGAATCAGGTTATCGGAACCCTTGCACATTCAAATCATATATTGAGCGGATCGGGAATCAGACGTAAAAATGAATTATCGCATGATTTGAAAGAAATACAGCAGATTTATAATAGCATTAGTACATTGCATGATAGCATTGATCAAACCGATTTAAAAAACAGTACTATTCGCAGTATATCAAATGACGGACGTGAAGAGATTCAGCACAGTAAAAAACTGCAGGATGACCTGATGCATTCTGCTGATGCATTATTATCTTATGTTTCTTCAACGGCATTATCACCGGATCAGGCAGCACAATTACCGAAGTATATTGCTGAATTAAAATCAACCATGCACGCTGTACACGCAACAAATGTTAAAGTTTTTGAGCTGGTTGATGGTGTATCTGAAGCGACATCAGGAATGCTGCGGGAGATTCAGCACAGTGCGCTGTATCTGAATGATGTACAAAGCAAAGTTCAGTATATATACAATACGGTAAAAGCATTAATTGAATCACTGGAAAAATCATTGCAAATTGTTAATAATAATACATTACAATTATCATATTTAAAAAAACTAGATGATTATTATGCAGGACAGATATATCTATTACAGAAATCCCTCTCAGAGATCACCTCTTCTAAAGCAGGTATACCATCAAATATTGATACTGCACCAATAGTGCAAAATACACGCTATGCGGCTCATTAAGGGATACAGTATCATACCATGTATTATTCGGTATTGACAATATCCCGTATATATGGTAGTACCTTGCCCGCGTTTGTTGAATAGTGCATTTCTATTATTTAAGCAAAAAGCAGTGTAACGATTTAACCGTATGGTTACGTGAATTATTTTGAAACACAATAGGTAGGAGGATTTTACATGTCGTTAAAAATCTATGTAACGAAAGATTTTGATCAGATGAGTAAAGTTGCAGCTGATTTAGTTGCAGCAGACATCAAAGACAAACAGCAAAGCAAAGGTGAATATGTACTCGGTCTTGCAACCGGTAATTCGCCGACCGGTTTGTATAAGCATCTTGCGAAAGCATTCAATGCCGGTGATATTGATGCATCAAAGGTAAAAAGTTTTAACCTTGATGAGTATGTCGGGTTGCCCGGTGAGAATGCACAACAACGCGCATTGCATCCGGAAAGCTACAGTTACTTCATGATTCAGGAATTATTTGCTCTGTTGCAAAAGAAGTTTGTTGAAACCAATGTTCCGTGGGGGACCTTAATTGATCAAAAAGAACTGATTAGCACTCTTGAAAGTGCACGTGATGATTATGAAATGCAAGGTTCAGATAAAGGGAAAGCCGTTGTTATTAAAGATGGCGCACAAAATGCTCTGTTAAAAAGCATTAAAGAAAACATTCTCGATGCATATTGGAAAAAAATTGATGCAGCAGGCGGCATTGATTTACATGTCGTTGGTGTCGGCGGTCGCGGGCATGTTGCATTCCATGAAAGTGGTATTCCATTTGAAGGCAATAAAGTATTGCTGGTTAAACTGGATGATAATACTGTTGAAAATGCTGTTGAAGATGGGCATTTTGCAAAAAAAGACGACAGCCCGTGGTATGCAATTTCAATGGGTGCTGAGCAGGTTTATAAAGCAAAAAGTGTACTTCTGGTTGCAAATGGGAAACGTAAAGTCGGTCCGATTACCGAAGCAATTCTTGGTGAAGTAACACCGGATGTTCCCATTAGTTACGGACAGAAATTTTCTGATAATGGCGGTCATATGATTTATGTTCTTGATGAAGCCGCTGCAGCTGATTTACTGGCGAAGGAAGATGCAGTAAAAGCAAAAGGGTATGAGCTTATTGACAAGCGTGGCGAAAGCTATCAGAAAGTTGAAGAAATTACATTTGTTCGTAATTCAGATACCGGTTTGCTGGGTTAATACATACAGAAAATAATAAATATATAGAAAAATATATAGAAAAAAGCGGCTCTTCTCTTTGAGCTGCTTTTTTTTGTATATTGAGATGAAGTGAAGCGGAGAATGTAAAGGTATAACATTGATATAGTGATGGATAAAATTATAAATAGCGTTCTTGTAATTGCAGCAGGGTATTATTTATAATGGTCAATAATCTATTCGTCGGTGCATAGTCGTGAAAATAATTAATGTAAAAATACAGCATGCATATGCTGAATGATTAAAAAACGTTATCATAGAGAATAATGGCTTTTTCAGGAAAATACTGCTGTATATGTTCCTGTAATGGCAATTCAATTGCTGTGTGTGTTTCAAAATAAAAGATTGACGGCATATAGTTGCCATGTTATAAACGCGGTCGAATGCTGAATTACCAAATATGGTGTACGAATACCATGATTGGTAATACAAA
>Ga0256845_1000229_pt1 | contig 53075 bp, 51 predicted proteins | sample RiftiametaG_FD_189101 | JGI IMG/M metagenome (GOLD analysis project Ga0256845, IMG submission 189101) | Tube worm associated microbial communities from hydrothermal vent at the East Pacific Rise, Pacific Ocean - Riftia | ecosystem: Host-associated > Annelida > Integument > Unclassified ...
ATGGTTGACATTATAATCGCATCACGCAAGGATTCAAACATATTTTCTGTACTTTGGGCGATGGTCTCCTCTTGGGTGTCGGTTAGCTCGAAGTTGATGTTGGGGTAGAGTTTTTTGAACTGTTCTATCTCTATTTGTGCGTGTTTAATGGTTTGGATTACATCGGCTGTTTCGGTTCGCTGAATCGAGAGGGCTATCGCTTCTTTGCCATTTCCATAGTAGGCTGAACGGTTCTCATAATGCCCAAAATAGACCTTTGCCACATCAGAGAGCTTGATACTTGGGGTTATGGGCATGTTTTTAATCTCGCTAATTTGCTCTTTTTGCCCACCTGATTTGAGCAGATAGGAGGTTTGGGAGTTGCTTACAAAACCTATGGCGTACTCTTTGTTATTTTTCTGGATGGTAGCAATTACTTGGGCTAGAGTTAAGTTATATTGGTCAAGTTTCTCCTTGTCCACAATAATCTGCAACTCCTTATCATACCCACCAAATATCTCAACATTCGCCACCCCTTGGGCTTTGATAAGCTTGTGTTTGATGTCGGTTGAGGCAAGGTCACGAATATCCTCTAAACTAATGCTATCATCTTTTGGACTCATGGCGATAACTGAAACAGGAGCAGTCGCAGAGGTAATCTTGATAATCTGAGGCTCTTTAATGTCGCGTGGAAGCTTGGCACGGATTTTGGAGAGGGCATTGGTCACATCATTGACAGCTGTATCAATATCTTTGACATACTCAAACTCGGCACGAATAACCGTAACCTCATCAATCGTACTCGAATAGGCACGGCGAATATTGTCAAGCGTATAAAGCTCCTCCTCCACAGGAACAGCAATATTAGAAGCCATACTCTTGGCACTCGCCCCTGCCTCAACCACCACCACAGCCACCTCTGGATAGTTAGAGTTGGGGAATAGATTTCTGTGAATCTTGCCATAACCTACAATACCTGCTAAGATAAAAATGGCTAGGATTGAGATAATGAAATGGGTTTTTTTTAGGATTTTTTCTATTAGGGATAGGTCTTGATTGGGCATTTTGGTATCCTATTATTTTTTTTGTTTTAGTAGGATAGCGTATTGGGATTAACTGTGTGTGAATTGTTTTGCGACAGCCTTTCAGATTTGGTTTTTTGGTGGGCTGAAAGCACCACCCTACGGTTTTTTTTATGGTTGTGGGGTGGTTGGGGGATATTTGGTTTGTGGAGTTTTTTAGTTTACAGTTACATCTACTTGTGTACCTTCCCAGATACCATGTTTTGTACAGTAACCATGTGCTACTAATCTAAGCTTTTTTCCTGTAGGGATGATTGTAAATGTAGTAGTGTTGTGTGCTTTTGTATTTCCTAAAGCTCCTGGGATATAAGTAACTTGAGCTAATTTAGTCTCACCATTAAAAAGAGTTATTGATTCAATATAGTGGTCAAAATCATCAGGGTGAGTATACTCGTTACCCATCACTACAGTTACTTGAAATGGTTCACCTTTTGTTGCTGTATCTGCACAGTGGATAAATGGTGAGTGTCTATCTATAAGGTCTTTTTTTGCTTCTCTATCTACTTCGCTAATATCTACATACTTGTTAATTTTTGGCATGTTATTTCCTTTTATTATAATTTGTAATGCTAGTATATCATAAATAAGTTTAAATAGGATAAAAATTATCCGATTTAATCTCTATTTTAATTCATCTGTTAACTTTTTTGCCCACTTAGTCAATAGTTTTTTCTCATTTAGACTAAGTTTGGCTTGTGGGTGAGTCCATAGATAGTCAGGAAGAGGCATACGAATATATAGAGACTGAGGTAAGTTTTCCATAATTTTAAACTTTTTTTCTCTATTATAGCTTTTCCATATAGAAAAATTTACAACAACTCTACCATTTGATACATGATGTTTGGTATACCAAGATATAGGAGCTATATATGTGTACCAAGGGTAGATTATGGAGTTAGAGTGACAATCATAACATGCTCGTTTAAGTATCTGCATAACCTCTTTTGGTGCTTCTATCTCACTGCTATTATCAGTACTTAGAGTTGCTGGTGCATCCATCTGTATAGATTGAATGAGTAAAAATGGGATAAAAATCCATAGTAGTGTTTTTTTCATCATGCCATTTTAAAACACTAATCCACAATTTTTACTTAAAATCAAGTCACTATTTGATATTATTTAATAATTAATTAAGGAATTATAAAAAATGAGAGAATTTTTCACAATATCTATCTTGGCTATGGTACTAAATGCAGATATAGTTTTACCAAACAATTTTGAAACAGATTTTAATCAGACAATTACTAATGAAAAAGATAAAGTTATATATTATAGTGGTAAAGTAAATTTCAAACAAGAAAAAACCATCTTAGTAAATGAAAAAGGATTAGAGACAGAGATAAGCTCTAAACTTTTCAAGTGGAGTTATCTAACTCCTACTAAAAAAGAGGTCTGCACAGATGGACTTCAGCTAATAGTAATAGACCATGATTTAGAGCAGGTATCTAGGTATCTTATTGATGATGGTTTGGATTTGGAGGAGGTTCTAAAAGTTGCCAAAAAGATTAGTAATAGAGACTACACAGCATATTATAAGGAAGTTGAGTATCTAATCTCTGTGGATGAAAATAGTAGATTAAAGAGTATTTTTTATACAGATAATCTCGATAATAGAGTAAAAATTATATTTAAAAATATGCGTTATGATGATAAATCTTTTGATGATAGTAGCTTGGAGTGTGAAGAGCCAAAAGATTATGATATGATTGAGGGGTAGATTTTGGATAAAGTATTTGCTAATTTTAAGATGGATGCAGAGTTTTTTATTTTGATGAGTCTCTTTTTTGCTATCTCATTTTTAATTACAATTATTATCGTATATTTTTTATCAAAAATAAACTCACTAAATACAATTTTGGACCAAGCAAAAGAGATAGATGAAGCGAAAATAGCAAAAATATCGAGACTAGAGGGAGAGTTGGAGAGAGAGAGGTCAAAGAGTGCTGATTTGAGTCGGGAGCTTAAGTTTATAGCCAAAAATGAGCAGAGACTAAACAGTGCACTAGAGAGTGTAGATAATCTCCAAAGTGAACTCAAAGAGGAGACAGATGCCCATACAGAGGCTATGCATCGACTCAAAATAGACTTTAATCAACTAAGTGTACACTATGAACTACTCAATAATAGCTATACGAAGTTAGAGGAGAGTTATCAAAAAATTTTGGATAAAAATGAGAATTTAACAAAAGAGAATAATCAACTCCATACTCAACTAAGAGAGTTAGAGGTTAGAATCTATGAACAAGAGAAGCAGAACAGCGACAAAATGGAGATGATGAAAGAGCATCGCATGGAGCTAAAAGAGGAGTTTGAACTCCTAGCCTCTAAAGTAAATTTAAAAGAAAATTTCCATAATATGTAATAGAGTAATATAGATAATCTATAGCTGGTTGTAATTCAATAGAGTCATTTGGTATTTGTGTTAACATAGCTATTAGCATCATTAAATTTGCACTAGGTAAAAATAGAATACTAAAAGGCAATCCTGCACTTATAATATCTGTCTGTTTAGGGTGAAAAGTTGTAGTAACATTATATATGTGATGTACTACAGCATATCCCATAACACCCATAAGTATAGGATAGTATCTAGGGTTAGAGATATGGATTAATCCTATAACTATCATTCCCAAAGTAGAGAAAAAATATGGAGAGACATCAATAAGCCAATTTCCTTTTGTCTTTCCTCCCATAAATGTCATAAATCCACCAAGATGAGTATGTGCTCCTATTGAGACTATCTTATTAAAAGATAGCAGAGCAAATATAGTATGAGTGATTTCATGTTCAAAAACTACAAGCAGTCTACCCATTCTATTTTTAAATAGTATAAACCATATAACAAAATAGACTCCCATACCAATAAAAAAATTTTCATACCTAGAAAAATCTTCTATCATTACATATATTATTTTTAGAAATATAGTTCCTATATCCCATAAAAGAAAAAAAGATAGTATTGCGATTGGATATTTAAAAAAATTGATTATAGAATTAATCATTGAAGCTCCCCTTTGCTAGTATCATTAAGTATAACATATAAATTATAAATATATGTATATTGTGATTATACTCTAAAAAAAGTGTTAAATTTGATTAATATGTTATACTTCAAATAAATATATTACAAGGATATAACATAGATGAAAAAAATAGTAATGGGTATAGTTTTGACAGGTACAATATACGCAGGAGGACTTTTTTCTGTAGGTCATAAAAATATTAGTATAACAGCAGGAACTGATACAGCCTATGGTAATACTTATACAGTTATGGGGATAGATGCACACTACTTTTTGGTAGATAATTTTTCTTTGGGACTTTCGTATCAGACTTGGTTGGGTGATGACCCAAGTATCAATCAGATTACTATTCCTTTGACATATCATATACCATTAGATATAGGATTTCTTCCATATATTGGTGGATTTTACTCTCGAACTATGATTGGAGAGGATGAGAATTATGATTATGATGATTATAATAGTTATGGTGGACGAGTTGGTATCACTATGCAAACCTCTGCTAGTGCCTATATGTCTGTTGGTTGGGTTCATGAGGTTACTGAAAATGGAGATAATATATCTAGTAGAAGCTACCCTGAGGTCTCTGCTGGTATCTCATTTTAATTGATAAATGAACCAATGGTAAGTAGTTTGCAACTATTTTCCAATATAGCAACCTTTTTTACCATCTCTGTCATATCTCTATCATAAGAGATAAGCCCAAAACCCTTTATAAGTAGTAGATGGTCTGAACTCTTCTTGAAAAAAGTAGTTATCTCATAGGTAGCCCTCTTGTGCCAATCTGAGAAATCTTTTGGGTCATATATGACTACTTTGTTTAGTATTTGGTGACCATAGTAGTCTCTTGGTACTACCTCTTGATGAGATAGAGAGTAGGCTGTGGCGTATGGTGGCATAGTGTATGAGATATATTTTGCAGAGGGGAGTTGTCTATAGATTTTCTCATGAATTCTAACATCATGAGATGCCTCATTCCAACGATAATCTTTTGGTTTTGAGTAGTTTAGCTCTATAAAAGAGCTTTTGTCTACTCCATCATCTAGTATAGTCTCTTTTTTATTGATAATAAAAGAGTTAACTGTGGTCTTGGCAGATATAGAACCATGAAAGACACCAAAATAGTTCTTTTGAAACATAGAGTGAGAGATATGTTTTATCTGCTCAATAAGGTACGAATCCATAAATAATTACCTCTGCTTATTGTTATTTTTGGTATTATATCGTTTTATTGAAAGGTAATAGATGAATACTCCTCATATTCCTGTACTTCTTGATGAGGTATTAGATGGATTTTCAAATATAAGAGATGGTTATTTTGTAGATTGCACCTTAGGTTATGCAGGTCACTCCAAAGCTATGTTACAGAGGTATGACCATATTAAACATATAGGTATAGATAGAGATAATGAGGCTTTGAAATTTTCAAAAGAGAGATTAACCCCTTTTGAGAGTAGAAGCAGACTCTACAAGGGGACTTTTGCAACTATCTTTCCAAAATTAAAAGAGAGTCCAATTGTTGCTATTCTAGCAGATTTTGGGGTCTCCTCTTTACAGTTGGATAAGAGAGAGAGAGGGTTCTCTTTTGATAGTGATAGACTAGATATGAGAATGGATGCTACAGCAAAATTAAGTGCATATGAGGTTATAAACCATTATGACCAAGAGAGGTTAGAGTATATCTTGAACCACTATGGAGAGGTTCGTTCATACAGAAAAGTAGCAGGAGCAATTATTCAAGCTCGAAGCAAAAAGAGCATAGAGAGTGCCAAAGAGCTATCTGATATTATCTGCTCTGTTATCCCAAGAGGTGGCAAGATTCACCCTGCGACTTTGACATTTCAGGCTATTCGTATAGAGGTAAACAGTGAGCTTGGCGAGATAGAGGGGTTATTGGATGCTCTGGAGACAAAGGCAAAAGCAGGAGAGTTGGTAGGAGCTATAGTATCTCTGATAACTTTTCACTCACTAGAGGATAGATTAGTCAAAAAGAGATACAAAAAATGGACAACAGCCTGTATATGTGATAGCCATGCGATGAGATGTACCTGTGGTAAAAATCATAATTTGGGTAAAATGCTAAAGAGAAAACCTATTATAGCCTCAAAAGTAGAGCTGAAAATCAATACCCGTTCTAGGTCGGCAAAGTTGAGAACATTTCTATTTAAAGGATAAAATATGGCAAAAAAGGTGAAAAAGATGAGAAATGGTTTAAGAATCAAAAATGAAAATGGGGTAACATGGAGTATGTTTATAATTACTATTTTTTCTATGTCACTAGTGCTACTTATGACCCTACCAAATATCTATTTGGATAATCAAATTTACTATGAGAGTAGAGAGATAGCTCATTATCAGCATATTGTCAAGACTCTTAGAGAGGAGCAGATGATTATCAAGAGAAAGTTGGAAGCTGTTAAATATCAAGAGAATGTTTTGAGTCAAGAAGATGATTGACATAGACAAAGGTTAACAAAAAAAGCATAAGTTTACTACCTATTAGTTAAAATGGCACAAAATTTTCTAATAAAGGAAAAAATGTGAAACAGTATAATGTAGCCGTTGTTGGTGCAAGTGGTGCTGTAGGTGAAGAGCTTTTTAGGGTACTAGAGGAGCAGAACTTCCCTATAAAAAATCTTTTGCCATTAGCCAGTGCAAACTCAGCAGGAAAGAGAGTAGAGTTTGCAGGAAAAGAGTACAAAATAGAGGAACTCACAGAGAGAGTCTTTGATGGTAGAGAGATAGATATTGCCTTTTTTTCAGCAGGTGGTAGTATCTCTGCTAAGTATGCAAAATATGCTGTTGATGCAGGGGCTGTAGTTATTGATAATACTTCTCACTTTAGAATGATTGATGCAGTACCGTTAGTTGTTCCCGAAGTAAACCCTGAAGATATTGAGCTTTGGGAGGATACAGGGATTATTGCCAATCCTAACTGCTCCACTATTCAGATGGTACAACTACTAAAGCCACTTCATGACCTATATGGCATCAAGAGAGTAGATGTAAGCACATATCAAGCGACCTCTGGAGCAGGAAAAGCAGGAATGGAGGAGCTAGTGCGACAGATGCAGGATTTCTTTGCGTTTAAACTAGATGAGAGTGAAGTTAAAGCGTTTACTCATCAGATAGCACTAAATGTCATTCCTCATATAGATGTACCTCAAGAGAATGGATATACAAAAGAGGAGATGAAGATGGTCAATGAGACCAACAAAATAATGCACTCCGATTTTGCTGTAAGTGCTACTTGTGTGCGTGTTCCTGTACTACGAAGCCACTCTGAATCTATCACTATAACCTTTGAAGAGGGAGTTAATGTAAGTGTGGATATGGCTCGAAAAGCTCTAGGAGAGTTTGAAAATGTCACAGTAGTTGATGATATAGCAAACAACAAATACCCTATGCCAATAACTGCCACTGATACTGATGAGACCTTTGTAGGGAGAATTAGAAAAGATATTTACGCTCCAAATATACTACATATTTGGGGTGTTGCAGACCAAGTGAGAGTAGGAGCTGCTACAAATGCTGTTCGAATCGCTCAAAAATGGATAAAGTTGGAGCCATAAGATGATAAAATTAATAGAGCAGATATTTGAAGGGTTTCTTTGGAATAGTAGGTTTTTTGTACTCTTTGCAGTTATCTTTTCACTACTTGGAGGGATTGCACTATTTATTGTAGCTAGTGTTGATATTTGGGGAGTTGTAACAGATGTAGTCTCTACCTATATCAACCACTTGCACCCTGAAAATTTTCATGAAAATATTGTAGGTGGTCTAATTGGAGCTATCGATTTATACTTGATGGCAATTGTAATGTTTATTTTTAGTTTTGGTCTATATGAGCTATTTATATCAGAGATTGACCCAGCAAAGAGAAAGGGAGCATCTAAGATATTGGAGATACACTCACTAGATGAGCTAAAAGATAAACTAGCAAAAGTTATTGTAATGGTACTAATTGTAAACTTCTTCCAAAGAGTACTACATACAGGATATAGTGGAGCGTTGGAGATGTTATATTTTTCAGGTTCTATTTTGGCTCTATCATTAGGGCTTTATTTTTTACATAAAGGTGGAAAACATTAATGAGTAAGATTTTTGTAGATGCGTGTCTTGGCAAAGAGACACCATACACTCCTGTTTGGATGATGAGACAAGCAGGACGATATTTGCCAGAGTATATGGCAGTTAGAGCAGAAGCAGGGAACTTTCTAAATCTCTGCCACACCCCCGAAAAGGCAGCAGAGGTCACAATCCAACCACTAGATATTGTTGGGGTTGATGCAGCGATTCTATTTTCTGATATTTTGGTTATCCCTGATGAGATGGGAATGGATTTGGAGTTTATCAAAGGTTTTGGACCCAAATTTAATGACCCTATCAAATCACAAGAGGATTTGGATAGACTAACAAAAGGCAAAGAGGCATCAGATAGATTAACCTATGTCTATGATACTATCAAAATTCTAAGAAAAGAGCTAGATGAGAGAGGTGACAATAAAGCACTAATTGGATTTTGTGGCGCACCTTGGACTTTGGCTACCTATATGATAGAGGGTCAAGGAACAAAAACCTATAATATCTGTAAAAAGATGATGTATTCAAATCCCAAGCTACTTCACAATATCCTAAGAGAGGTAACAGAGGTAGTAAAATACTATATGGAGAGTCAAATAGAATCAGGTATAGATGTAGTTCAAATCTTTGATAGTTGGGCAAGTGCAATTGAACCATCCAAATATGATGAGTTTAGTTGGAAATATATGGTAGAGATTGCCGATTATCTCAAATCAAAATATCCTGATACCCCAATTATTATGTTCCCAAAAGGTGCCTCTGCATTTGTAGAACAGGGCTTGGTCTATGGAGACTTTGATGTATTTGGTGTAGATTGGGGAACTCCAATGGAGTTAGCCAAGAGAAAACTAGGTGATAGATATGTTCTCCAAGGCAATATGGAGCCTTGTAGGCTATACTCAAAAGAGGCAACTACAGAGTGTGTTGCATCACTAGCCGAAACTATGAAGGATGGACGACATATATTTAATCTAGGACATGGAATCTTACCTGATGTTCCTGTGGAGAATGCTATTCATTTTGTAAAAGAGTGTCAAAGAGTATCAAGAAGAGATTAGGTTCTATTTAATATAGATTAGTATATTATAATACTAATCTACCACATCAATCCAAATGATTTTTACAACCCCTATAGATAACTAGATATAATCATCCAAAAAGTAAAAAGAGAGAAAATAATGAGTGAATTTCTAAACAGTATAGAGCAATATCCAAAGGGGCATCCTCTACAAGTATATACACAAGAGAATATTTTAATAAGAGAGCTTATATCCAAACTACAAGACAACTATGGTCATCTAGGAGAGTTTTCCAAACTTTTTGAGCAATTAGCCACAGTAGAGAGACATTTGGAGAGAAAAGAGAATCAGCTTTTACCATATCTCGAACAGTATGGCAAAATAAAAGAGAGTCAATCCGTTTGGAAATCTCAACACGATATTAGAAATGAGTTAACTGTGTTGAGAGCTTTTATCGGTACAAATTATATACCTAATATTAGAAGACATAGCCTAAATCTCTTTTATGAACTAGAGAAGATGATAGAGATGGAGGAGCAGATACTCTTTCCTATGGCTTATAAATTACTGACTCAAGATGAGTGGATAGCTATGAGGGAAGGAGAGAGTGAGATAGGTTGGATGATAGAGACTCCTCCTCCTTATTCTCCATATATCCATCCTAGCCAAGATACAAAAAAGAGAAAACTACCTTTTGGAGTGGAAGACAAGATATATTATGATGAGGGATATTTAACTCCTGAACAGGTCAACTCTATATTTAAAATCCTACCTGTAGATATTACCTATGTCAATGAAGATGACCAAGTTGTTTTTTATAATAGAGGAGATGAGAGAGTATTTCCAAGAAGTGCAGGAATTATCGGTAGAGAGGTCAAATTCTGCCATCCACCCAAAAGTGTTGACCAAGTCCTAATGATACTAGAGGCATTCAAAAATGGAACACAAAACAAAGCAGAGTTTTGGATAGAGTTCAAAGGTAGATTTATACATATTAGCTATTTTGCTGTTCGAGATGAGGAGAAGAACTATAGAGGAGTCATTGAGATGAGTCAAGATGTAACTGATATTCGAGGGTTAGAGGGAGAGAAGAGACTTCTCGATTGGGATTAGAAAACCCTCAAATGTCTAATAATATATCTCATAATCTCAACCTTATCATCAAACGCTATATCTTGTGGTAGACTCTTGTTATCCTTCACTATAGGAGGATTCATATCAAAAGGCTCTACTATAACAAGAACCTTGCCATTAATCTTGAAATAGTATCTATTAACTCCACACCCCTCTGCACCTATAACATTTTTATATCCTCTCAATCCATATAGATTAACCTTTTTTACAAATCCTCTAGTATCTTTTGCAAACCAACCTCTCGTAGTCACACTATCATATACTGTAAGGTCATTTGATTTATCATCATAAAAAGCATCTAATAGACTATAATAGACCTTTAATCTTATATCAAAACGAGTTATCTCATCCAAAAGTATAGGTTCATCTCTCTCATCACACCCGCTATAGTGTTCAAAATCTATCTTGTCTGTTATATGAAGCCAACCATCCTTATGTTTAACTGCATTTAAAAATGAGGGATAGATTACTACTAAATCCTCCGTCACAGATGCTTCGTACTCTTCATATAATTTTAGATATTTTGCTTTGACCCAACCGTTATAAAAACCCTCTGAAAAACCTAGACGAACCGAGACCCATAGATTTTTTCCAATTTTTTTCAAAATATCTCTATCATTAGTAGTTAAATTTTTTGCATCATAAGGGATATGGTATAGAGATTTACTTTGAGAAGTGGGTTTTTCTCTTAAATTTAGATAGTCATTAGAGGCTACATTTGTCACACAAAGAGCTATATCTCCAACTCCATCTATATGTTTAGAAAAATCAATTTTAGCATTTAATGAAACTGTTATCAAAAGTAGTAAAAGTATATTTTTCATATTTTTTCTCCTTTTATTCAATATCATATCTAATATATAATGAAGAAAGTATTAAAATCAGTCAAGTTTCAAATTGTGACAAAAATACTCTATAAACACCACCAATAAGTGTTACATTGTGAAAATTATGCGTTAATTTTTACATCTATTAATCAAAGTTAATAAAATGTAAAACTGTAGTAGTGATATAGAGTTTACTTAATATAATCTTTTTAAATTATATTAGTAATTATATTCAATAATTCTTAAAGTAATCTTATCACTTTAACTCACCCCAAGAGTCACCAATAGAGACTGAACAGACCAAAGGAACATATAAATCTATAATATTTTCCATTATATACTTAAGTCTGTTAGCAACCTCATCAACAATACTCTCTTCTATCTCAAATATCAACTCATCATGTATCTGTAGAAGCATCGCCCCATCAATCTCATTATCAACCATATATCCCTCTATCTCTATCATTGATAGTTTTATCAAATCAGCAGCACTCCCTTGGAAAACTGTATTTATTGACTCCCTCATAAATGCAGCCTTCTGCATACCATTAGCATTCTCATAATCAAAAATTCGTCTTCTACCTATAATTGTCTCTACAAAGCCTCTCTCCTTGACCTCATCTTGTATCTGAGATAGAAACCCCTGTACTGTAGGAAAAGAGGCAAAGTAGTTCTCTATAATCTCTTTTGCCTCTGCACGAGAGATACCTAACGCTTCGGAGAGCTTCTTCTGCCCCATACCATAGAGAATACCAAAGTTTACAGATTTGGCAAAAGCTCTTTTGGATTTAGCCTCCTCCTCTCCAAATAGTCTAATAGCTGTTGCTGTATGAATATCTAACCCAGAGATAAATGACTCGACCAAAGCTTTATCTCTGGAGAAGTGTGCTAGAAGTCTAAGCTCAATTTGAGAGTAGTCGATACTAACCAATTTATATCCACTCTTGGCAATAAAAGCCTCTCTAACACTTCTACCCAAAGGGGAACGAACAGGGATATTTTGCAGATTTGGCTCTCTTGAGCTTAATCTTCCAGTCGCTGTACCTGTCTGTAAAAAAGATGTGTATACACGACTCTGCTCATCACTTTTGGCAAGTTTTAGAAGTGGGTCAGCATAGGTAGAGAGAATCTTCTGAACTGTTCGATACTCCAGTATCTTTGGTATAACCTCATGCTCACCTATTAGAGATTTTAAAACTTTCTCATTGGTACTATATCCTGTTTTTGTCCTTTTCCCACCTTTGAGTCCTAAATGTCCAAAGAGAACATTGCCTAATTGTTGAGTAGATTTGATATTAAACTCTGAATTTGTAACTCGATATATCTCTAAAGTTAACTCTCCTATAGTATCTGTTAACATCTTTTTTAGATTTTTTAACCTATCTCTATCTAGTTTAATCCCTCTCTGCTCCATCGCTATCAAAACATTGATAAAGGGATATTCCACCCTCCTAGCCTCATCTTTTAGATGTCCAATAGAGGTCAAATCCATAGCCTTATCTAGTTCAAAATAGAGCTTATAGGTCATCCAAGCATCCTCTCCTGCATAAAATGTAGCTAACTCTATATCTACATTAGCAAAAGTTTCACCCTTTTTAACTAGCTCTTTAAATGGTTTCATCTCATATCTAAAAAACTTTTTTGCCAAAATATCCAATCCAACTTTTGTCCCTGAATTTAACAACCACGCCATAATCATAGTATCTGCAAATGGTACTATCTCATCTATACCGTGTTGATAATAGAGCAAAGATAGGTCAAATTTTAGATTTTGTCCTACTACTCTAGCTCTAAGAATCCTCTCTATCGCCTCTATGGCATCTCCTATTTTTACCTGCTCTGTTACACCTAAATAGTGGTGAGCTATAGGTATATAGTATGCTTTTTGAGCATCCATAGCAAAAGAGAACCCAACTATTCTATCCTTTTTAGTATCTAAACCCATTGTCTCTATATCAAATGCAACTATAGTCTCTGGAGTAATCATATCTACTACCTCAAATAGTCTCTCTCTTGTATCTAGGGTTATAGCCTCAAAAGCAGATGAGTTTTTTTTAGGCTCTTCATCTATTATCTCATCATATATCATACCAACCTGAGCCTTTTTTATTGCCTGTTTCATCTCGTATCTATTAAAATCATCTATTAGACAGGAGAGATAGTTCTTCTCTTCAAACTCAAAACTATCCAAATCAAAATCTCTAAATATATCTGTTCTCATCTCAACTAACTCTCTTGAGAGAAAAGCACTATCTTTACCCTCTATTAAGAGTTTTTGTGTTCTAGCTGTTCCACAGTTTTTAATATCAGCATATATAGCCTCTAGTGTGTGATATTTATTGATAAGCTTAGATGCACCTTTTTGTCCAATCCCCTTGACCCCGGGAACATTATCAGAGCTATCTCCAACTATTGCCTGAAAATTTACAAAGTCTCTAGGATAAACCCCAAACTTATCCAAACACCCCTGCTCATCTATCTCTTTTTTCTTTATAGAGTCATACATCACCACCTTGCCATCATCTATCATCTGATATAAATCTTTGTCATGAGAGACTATACGAACTTTTAACCCTCTCTCTTTTGCAAACTTAGTCACAGTCGCAATCACATCATCTGCCTCATAGCCCTCTTTTGAGATATTGGCAAACCCCATCTCTCTTATCCACTCTATCGCTACAGGCAACTGTTTAGTCAAATCAGCTGGAGGAGTATCACGATTGGCTTTGTATTGTGGATATATATCCGAACGGAATGTTTTGCCTTTGGAGTCAAGAGCAAAAACAATATAATCTGTATCATGGTCTCGTCTCAAACTATCTATGAGGTTAATAAATCCTGTAAGCAGACCTGTAGGAAAACCATCCGAATTTTTTAGAGGAGGAAGAGCAAAATATGCACGAAAAAAGAAGCCAAATGTATCAATAATTGTAATTGTTTTCAAAGTAATACCTAATTTTTTAGAGGGATTTTACCCTATTATGAGTTATAGTCTAATTTAGTTATATTATAAAGTAACATTTAATTACTTATGTTATAATTATTTTTTAAAATAAAATTAATATGGAATAAAATATGTTAAAATCAACTTATGACCCATACCTAGATACGGTAAGGAGAAGTCTAAAAGATAAACAGTACAAAATCCTAATAGAGCAACAGAAAAAGAGAGAAAAGTGTGCCGAAGCACCAAAAAGTTTTTTTTCACAAAAAATTAATCTATACGACTATACCAACTTATCAGAGAGTGTTCTAAATACTATTTTACTCTCAACCTTTGTACTTTTACCATATATTACAGGTATTCTATTTATATTCCTTGTGATAGCAAAGGCAAACTTTGAGACATTTGCTGATATAAAAGTGGACAAATACTTCATCTACTGGTCTGTAGGATATGAAGTTTTGGCATTTATATCAATAGTAGCTATCATCAAATCTGCAATAACTTTTAAGAGGAGGTAACAGCCTCTATTCCCTCTAATCCTCCTAAAACAATCCCTACTCCTATATCTTCATCTATCTGATAGTCTCTAGGATTAATCCTAGCCACAAAACCACCAAACTCTCTAGCTGTACTCTCACTCTCATAACGAACCGTAGGAATATGCTCTCCAGCTCCAATCTCAATAATTGCCAAACTGTAACTATTTCTCTCTATATTTGCTTTGAAATCATCGAAGTTTGATGCCTGTTCATTGCTCCTATGACTATCCCATCCCCAATCTCCAAACATTAAAATATTTGGTCTAGCCACACTATGACACTTTGGACATTTAGGAAGATTTAGAGCCTTGAAGCTTTTCATCTCTACCTCTACATTCTCATGTTGAGCAGAGTAAATCTCTTGATTACAAGAGGTGCATTGAAAATGGTGTATACTACCATGACACTCATAGATTCGCTCCTCATCAAATCCTGCCTTTTGAAACTGTCCATCTACATTAGAGGTAAAGATAAAATAGTCCTTTTTAGTAGCTACTAACTCTTTGAGTAGATGAAACCCATTATGAGGAGTAGTAGCACGATATAGATTTAGACGATGACCATAAAAAGCCCAAGCTAGATGAGGATTGGTCTCAAACCATGCAGGATTAGCCATATCTATAAAACTATAACCAAAATCTCGTATAACAGGATAGGCTTCCCAAAACCCCTCATCTCCCCTAAAATCAGGCAAACCACTATCTACTCCCATACCTGCACCTGCTGTTATGAGAATCGCATCTGCATTTTCTATCTGCTCTTTTGCTTTTTTTATTTTACTATCCATTTTTTTCTCCAATAAAGACTAAAGATATTATACAAAAACAAAATTGATTTAATCTAAAATAAAAATCCCTCTAGTGACAAAACAAAATTCCTCTAGTGCTAAAAACCTATTGTTTTGAACTCTATCTTGATGTTATAATCACCAAAATTAACAGCAAGGATAGAGCATGAAAAAAGTCGTCTTAATTACGGGTGCAACATCAGGTATGGGTAGAGTAACAGCCTCCTATTTGGCAAATAATGGATATATAGTCTACGCGGGAACAAGAGAGAGAGATAAAAAATCAACAACAAATATAACCTCTATCTATTTAGATGTAACCAAAACAGACTCAATCAAATCAGCAATCAAAGAGATAATAACAAAAGAGGGTAGAATAGATGTACTTGTCAATAATGCAGGTTATGGACTACTAGCAACCATAGAGGATGGTACAGATGAGGAGATTTTCAACCAATTTGATGTCAATGTTTTTGGTCTTATCCGAGTAACAAGAGAGGTTCTACCTCATATGAGAGAGGCAAAGAGTGGAGTAATTATAAATATCAGCTCATTTTTGGGAAAGATGGGACTACCTCTTTTGGCACACTACAACGCTTCAAAGTATGCTGTAGAGGGGATTGTGGACTCATTGAGATTCGAAACTCTACCCTATGGAGTGAGAGTTCATTCGATTCAATCAGGACTATTTGGCACAAATTTTGTAAAAAAAGGGTTAGTAGCCAATACCAAAACAACTAGCCAAGAGTCACCATACATAGATTTAGTATCACACTTTGTACCAATTGTAGCAAAAGCAATAAACGAGGGACCAAATCCACAACCTATTGCAGATGCTATTCGAGAAATTATAGAGAACAGAGATGCTGATATTTTTATACCTGTAGGAGTTGAGGCTACCACATTTATACCTATGAGACGAGAGATGAGTGATAAGGATTTTGAAAACAGAGTTAGAGAGACTTTTGAGTTAGATTAATTATAAATGAAATATGATACAATATCAACAATAAATTTATAAAAAAAGAGATTTTAATAGAAAAATGAACATAATATTCGGTCCTATAAACTCCAGACGATTTGGTAAATCACTCGGAGTTGACCTAAGCCCAAGTAAAAAGCAGTGCAATTTCGATTGTCTATACTGTGAATTAGAACCTTCAATGACAGTAAATGAGTATAGTGAAGTAGTTTCTGAAGAGGAGGTTATAACAGCAATAACAAAAGCACTTCAAGAGCATCAGGATATAGATGTTTTGACTATTACAGCAAATGGAGAGCCAACGCTTTATCCATATCTATCGGAGTTAATGGATGAGATAAACAGGATAAAAGGCTCTATCAAGACCCTAATACTCTCAAACTCTGCGAAGATTTCAGAACCAAAGACCCAAGAGGCATTGATGAGGTTTGATACGGTAAAATTGTCGCTTGATTGTGCTACTCCTCGTTGTCTAAAACGATTGGATAGATCGCATGAGGGTATAACTATTGATGGTATTAAAAAGGGGATGTTGAGCTTTAGAGAGAAGTTTACAAATCCACTTATTATAGAGATATTGATGGTCAAGGGGGTTAATGACTCTATTAAAGAGATTGAGGCTCTAAATGAGTATCTATTGGAGCTAAAACCTACTAGAGTAGATTTAGGTACTATTGATAGACCTCCTGCTTATGGTGTTAAACCTCTAAGCTATGAGAAGCTAAGAGAGGCTACACTGCTTTTTGATAGTGCTTTGCCTATATATATTGCTACTCGCAAAAAAGTGACTGGTAAACCCTCTGCTTATAGTAAATATGAGATTTTGGAGACTATCAAAAAACGACCCTTGACACAGGATGATATAGATGTTCTTTTTGATAATGAGAGTAAACAGAGAGTTCAAGATATGCTCAAGAGTGGTCAACTTAGATTATCAAATAGTAGTGGATATGATTTTTTTGTTATTTAAGTCAAAATTATCGAAAAACTCTTGACATTTGAGAGTTTTTTGTCTATAATCGCACTCCAATTTAATTGGTATCTGTTCCGAATTAGCTCAGCGGTAGAGTAGGTGACTGTTAATCACTTGGTCGCTGGTTCGAATCCAGCATTCGGAGCCACTTTTTAAATTACTTCATTATATCCGTTCCGAATTAGCTCAGCGGTAGAGTAGGTGACTGTTAATCACTTGGTCGCTGGTTCGAATCCAGCATTCGGAGCCACCTTTTAAAAAAATATTCCATTTTACTAAAACATCATTTTATCTGAAAAAAGATAGCAAAAATTAAAAGATTAAAGTGAATAATCTATTTTAATTATTCACTATTTATTGGTTATACAGTAGCTGTAGTTAATTCTCTAAGTTCAGCAAAAGAGATAAGAGCTATATCTATATCTCTACCTAAAGTTCTCTCCGATTCTGCCAAAATAGATTTAAATATCTCCAAATCCTTATCTTTTAGACACACCAAAATATTAGCTCCTGAATCCAAAGCATCAAGCATCATTGTTCCTGCTTTTCTATATGCAATCTCATAATTAGACTCTACTAGAGTCTGTCCAGCAAGTTTTGTAGACATAGTAAACTCAACAAATTTAGCATCACTATTTATAATAAGCTCTTTTGTATTCTCTATCAAATTATCTGATAGAGTATCTCCTACATATACTCCAACAGCCTGACCCTCTATAGACTTAACAGATATTAGCTCTTTTTTTGGCAAGGTCAATGCAGAAATCTTCTCTATAAATGTTTTTTCTCTTTTAACTCCGACCATCTCTTTTAACTCTTCAATAGCCTTGGAGTAATCAACATTAGCAAACAGATTATTCTCATACTCACAACAAGAGATACCATCAAACTCATCATTGATAGCATCTAATATCTCTTTTTTATGTTCGTTGCCATCAGTTATCATTTTATGTGCCAAGAGAATGATTGCATCTCCTATATAGTCGTGATTATAGTTAAATGTCTCAGAAGCATAGTATAGTGGATAGAGTTTTATATAATAAGCTAAATCCTCTTTTGTAGAGTAGCGACCAAGTAGGGTTCTAAACGGGTACATAAAATCTCTGTTGTTAAGTATAAGTCCATTATCAGAACGATACTTTAATGCAGGATCAATCGTAAGTTCTTTTCCTAATCTATCTACGACAATCGATACCTTCTCTTCTCCTGTTACTATCAAATCATTGACTCTAAAGAGTAGGTCTCTATCAGGATATGAGAAGTCTCTATTTTTCTCTTTTATCAATCCTAAAACCTCTTTTAACTTCATATCTTTATCTACAGTTAAAGAGAAATTTTTATAGTATGGCAGATAATCTGTCGTGGCATTAAAGAAAAAAGCCTTGATAGTTAATTCAAGTTGGTGTTTAAATGGCATATAGTCTTCCTATGATTTTAATATTACATCAATATAGCAAATCATTACTAATGTGTGGATAGCAAGAGTATATATTTGATACAAAATATTTTTATGTGTGAAAGAGCGTTACAACTACTCATCATCCTTAATCTCTTCGAGTAGTTCCAAACTATCAATATGTACAATAGCTGAAGCCCCTGCAATCCCCTGTAAAGCACCATACATCTCTGTGGTGTTAGCCAAAACTCCATCAATAGTCTTCTGTCTTCTCTTCCAAGAAGCCATCAAAGAGCGTTTCTCTCTATTTAAATCCTCTTGCATCTTTATAAAACCATCTACAATTGCTTTCATCTGCATAGAGAACTCATTTCCTGTCATATAGGAGTAGAGCATACTCATCTTGTCATCTCTATTCTCCTCTTTTTTAATGCTCTTGTGTAGACGGATAAGTGATTCACGAAGTAGAGAGACTGACCCCTTGAACTCATCTAGTGAACAGACCCATATCCCATCTATAAAACCCATTCGTTTCATATTCTTGGGATATACAGAGGTTACCAATACACCTATATCTGCATTGACCCCTATCATATCCTGTTTGAGTTTTGTTATCCACGCATCTGACCAAGCTTTGGTATTTTTGGACTCATAACAGATAATCCCACAGTTAGACATCTCTCTTGTATGAATCTGCTGAATACAATCAGCCCCAAATGCACCCTTTTTCACCTCCTCTACAGAGTCAAAAGGGAATTGAGATGATAACCAACTCTCTATAGCGAGTTCAAAAGCCTCTCCTTGAACCTGCATAGAGCCTTGTTCTACTTTTCTATTAGCATTCTCTAGGTCTCTTCTTATCTGATTTATCTGCTCATCTTTTGCTTTCATCTTTAGCTCATTGGCTTGGAGTATCTCTTTTTCGATTCTATCTCTTATCTCTCTAGCCTCTCTTGCTAATCTCTCTTTTTCTAGTTTTAGCTCCTCATTTAGAGCTTTTTGAGCCTCTAGTTTAATTTTGGATGCTAGTTCATCCTTTTCTCGTTTTAGTCTCTCTATCTCTATTTTGGAGCTGTTTAACTCTCTGACCTGTTTAGATTTGGTAGTTAACTCCTGTTGTAGTAGAGCCATAACCTCCTGATGCTCTCTCTCTAGCTCTAATTTCAGCTCTTTTTGAATTCTCTCTCTCTCTACTTTTATCTGCTCTCGTGTAGCCTTTTGTAACTCCTCTTCAAATTGGTGATATAGTATCTCATTTACATCTATATCTACTCTACAGTTTGGACATTTTATTGTTGTTTTTGATTCCATATCAGATTAAACTTTTCCACCTTTGGCTGACTGTATGGAGTTGATATATGAGTAGTCTATCTTGATAGTAGGCTCTTTTGGTAGTGCAGAGGCTAGACGATTAACCATCCCCTCAAAATCCTCAAATAGATAGTTTGCCATAGAACCTGGTATTGGATTTATCTCATTTAGGAGAACCTCTCCATTTACTACAAAAAAGTCACATCTAATAATCGCACCCTCAAACAGTGTTCCATAGACCTTTTTAAAAGATTCTTGGATATCACTTTTTAGTTCAGGAGTTATATCTGCATCAACCACTTTTGAATCACGAGAAAAATCCAAATATTTCTTCTCAAAATCCAAAAACTCCTCTTTGTTTGGCTCCTCTACAATAGAGAGTTCAAACTTATCTGTTTTGCACCCTGCTTGGTTATACTCCAAAACACCATCAATAAATGGCTCTATTAGAACCTGATTATCAAACTCAAACGCTACATCCAGAGCATAATCTAGCTCATCTTGGATTTTTACAATACTAACTCCTATACTAGAACCGAGTCTTACAGGTTTAATAATTACAGGATACTCTAACTCTATATCTCTACTATCACTAGAGTTTAATACAGAGTATGGAACGACCTTGACCCCCAAGCTCTCTGCATATAGTTTAGTATATAGTTTATTATAGCTCAATACACTAGCATCAACTCTAGGTGAGATATACTCAATACTATTAAATTCCAATAGCGAAGCAATCTTACCATCCTCTCCATCTCGTCCATGTATTAGATTTAGTACAGCTCCTAACTTCTGCTCTTTTAGTCCAAACATCCCCTCTGTACAAAAAGCCCCTTTTTTTAATACAAGCTTTTTAGCTTTTTTATAAGAGCCATCTGCAAAATAGTTTGATTTCATATTGTTAGAGTCGATTAGATATAAATCTCTAACTGAATCTACAAAGATAAAAGAGAGATTTGATTTTTTTAGAACCTTTTTTAGAGTAATTGCTGAGACAATGCTTATCTCATGTTCAAAACTAGAACCACCAAAGAGTATTGCTATATTCATATTGTTATGCCTTGTTAAATATTTTTTGATATTTTATTGTTATAACCTTTGCAATTTCTTAAGAGCATGTTTAACTAATGCTGAGACATCCCCCGTAGCACCCTTAAGAGCCTTTTTTATATGCTCTTTTTTAAAGCCTAAACTCTCTAAAGCCAAAATAGCATCTGCCATACCACTATCCACTATAGCTGACTCTGTACTAACATCTACAATAAAATCAGCCAACTCAACCAAAATCCTACTAGCAGCCTTTGGGCCAATCCCAGGGACTCGTTTGAGCAGATTTACATCTCTATTGGCAATCACTCTAGCAAATGTAGCAGGAGCAAAGGTAGAGCAGGTAGCCATAGCCACTTTTGGGCCTACTCCATTGATTTTGATAAGTGTATCAAACATTCTCTTCTCATCTCTCTCCATAAACCCAAAAAGCAGATTGGCATCTTCTCTGATTATTTGGGTTACAAGTAGCTTTGTTCTACTCTCTTTTATCATATTGGAGGTATTAACCGATATATTAACCTCATATATGACTCCATTGAGATTTAGATGTACAAAGGTTGGGTCTTTTTTCTCAACCAAGCCCTCTATTCCTACTATCATACTCTACTCCTAGTTTCTATTGAAATATATTTTTAACAAAACTCTTTTAACTCCCCTTCAACCTTGGCTATCTTATCCATAGCATCAGCCAAAGCCTCTCTATTTGTATCAATCACTCTTTGAGGTGCATTAGCTACAAATCGTTCATTATTTAGCATTCCATTTAGTTTAGCTATCTCTCTCTCTAACTTCTCTTTTTGCTTAGAGAGTTTTGCTATAATAGCTGACATATCTATATCATCTGTAGAGATAAAACTCTCCAAATTGTCACTTACATCTGTTACAGAGTTCTCTACCTTTGTAGATACAAATGAGACCTCTTTTACCTTAGCTAATTTCTCAATAAATGGTCTCATCATAACCTCATCAGCACCCATAGGAAGCTTGATAGATGCTTTTTCTATCTTTTGATTTCCTTTGTCTATTAGAGTTTTACATCTTCTAATAGATACAATCGCCTCCATAGTCAAATCAAACTGTGAGATTACATCACTATCTACATCTGATAGAGTAGGATATGATTTTACCATAATAGAGTTACCATCCTCCAAACTCTCACTAGAGAGTCTCATATATAGATTTTCTGTGATAAATGGCATAAATGGATGAAGTAGTTTCATAGACTCTTTAAATATACTTCCAAGCTCCCCTATGCTCTCCTTGTCTGCTTTACTAAGCTCAATTCCCCAATCACAAAACTCACCCCACAAGAAACGGTATAGTGTAGTCGCGGCATCATTAAAACGGTAGACATCCATATAGTCTCGTGTCTCTTTGACAGCCATATTAAATCGTGCCAACATATATCTACCAAGTGGAGTTTTGATATTTTGTGGCTCTAGGTCATCAAAATGCTCTTGGTTTAGTTGCAAGAAGTTAGTAGCATTAAATAGCTTATTAGTAAAGTTTCTACTCTGCTCTAGCTTCTCATTACTTAGCTTTATATCTCGTCCTTGGACAGCTAAAACAGCTAGTGTAAACCTAAGAGCATCTGTTGAATACTTCTCAATCGTATCAAGAGGGTCTATTACATTACCTTTTGATTTGCTCATCTTTTCACCTCGTTCATCTTTGACCAAGGCGTGTAGATAGATGTCTCTAAATGGTAACTCACCTGTGATATTCTCACCCATCATAAGCATTCTAGCAACCCAAAAGAATAGAATATCAAAGCCTGTAATTAGTAGGGTGTTTGGATAGAAGTTTTTCATATCATCTTCACTCCACAGCTCACCTCTAAAGGTATCTCCATTACCCCAACCTAGAGTAGAGAAGGGCCATAGACCTGAACTAAACCAAGTATCAAGCACATCAGGGTCTTGATAGATATTTGGGGATGAACAGTTCTCACAAACTGTTGGAGTATCTCCATCCTCTACCCACTCATGATTACACTCATTACAGTAAAAGACAGGAATCTGATGACCCCACCATAGCTGTCTTGAAATACACCAATCTCTAAGCTCACCCATCCAAGCATTATAACTATTTATCCAGTGAGATGGAAAAAACTCTGCCTCACCACTGTTTACTTTTTCTATAGCCGATGCAGCAAACTCTTTTTTTACAAACCACTGTTTTGAGATATATGGCTCTACTACATTATGACATCTGTAGCAGTGACCTACTTGGTGGGCATGCTCTTCTACTTTCTCCACAAAACCCTCATCTTCAAGCTTTTTCATAATAACAGCTCGTGCCTCTAGTCGCTCCTGCCCCTCAAACTCACCACAATGCTCATTGAGTATACCCTGCTCATCAAAGATAGTGATAAACTCTAGGTTATGTCTCTTGCCTACCTCATAGTCATTTGGGTCATGAGCAGGGGTTACTTTTACAAATCCTGTTCCAAACTCCATATCAACATGGCTATCTGCAATGATTTTTACCTCTCTGTTGATTAGTGGCAAAATGACTGTTTTTCCAATTAGATGGTTGTGTCTTTTGTCATCAGGATGAACCATTACAGCAGTATCTCCAAAATAGGTCTCTGGTCGAGTAGTAGCTACTATAACCTCTCCACTACCATCACTTAGAGGATATTTTAGATGATAAAGTTTACCCATTGCATCTTCATGCTCAACCTCAATATCACTCAACGCTCCATCTTTGGTACACCAGTTAATCATATAGTTTCCACGAACGATATAATCATTGTCATACATCTGTTTAAAGGCTCTTTTTACAGCACTCTCTAGCCCCTTATCCATTGTAAATCTCTCTCTACTCCAAGCAGGACTTACCCCCAATTTTCGTAGTTGAGAGGTGATAGCATTTTGTGAGTTCTCTTTTTGTAACCATGCTCTATTTAGAAACTCCTCTCTCCCTATCTCCTCTTTGCTTGTTCCCTCTGCTATTAGCTGTTTCTCCACTACATTTTGTGTGGCAATCCCCGCATGGTCAACCCCTGGTTGCCACAGAGTCTTGTACCCATCCATTCTCTTATATCGCACTATAATATCTTGGAGAGTAAAGGTCAAAGCGTGACCAGCGTGTAGTTTACCTGTTACATTTGGTGGAGGCATCATAATCGTAAAGTGTTTCCCCTCTTTTTGGATAGATTGATTCCCCTCTATCTCAAAATATCCTCTCTCTTCCCATATTTTATAGTAACTATCTTCTATCTCTTTTGGGTTATATACAGTTTTTTTCGTTTCGCTCATTTTGTTATCCATCGTTTTTTATTGTCGCGATTATAGCCAAAAGGTGCTTAATCACCTATCCTTATGAATAGGACTATTTAGAAAATCTTCAAAAGAGATTTTGTCTCTATTTTTATCTGAATCCTCAACACCAAGCAGACAGGATTTTTTATAAATAGCATTCATATATGGACTCCCCACAACATCCACACACATCTTATTAGCTATATCAAGAGCCACAATTTTATCATCATCTAATAGACTCCGATAATAATCAAATCCAAGCTTATAATATTTATAAGACCTTTTTAGAACCAACCTAGAGTGTGCATTAAGCCAAGAGATTAAAAGAAGTATCAATATAATCTTTTTCATAAACTAATCATCACTAATATTAAAGGAATAAAAGATATGAATATATGAAGTCCAATCCCTGCAACTCCTGCACCAACATATCTTAGAAGAGTAGAGTATCTATCTGTTTTAGTCGCAACCACACCAATAATAACACCCAAAATATGTATCATAGCTGTACCTAATACAAAACCAACAGCGTATAAAAAAGGATTGATAATTAGGGGCATCTCAACCCCATGTGCATGACCATGGAAAATACCAAAAAAAGAGACAAATATAAGCCCAATCCAAATAGGTATAAATCTCTCTGTAGCTACTGCTATCCCTAGAAGAAACACAGAGGTTGCAATACCAACTTCTACTATAGGTATCTCTATCTCACTCATACCCATAATACCACCTATTATCATAAATGATACAAAGGTAGCAGGTACATACCAAATCGCTCTACCACCTATCTGTGCTGACCAAATACCTACACTAACCATTGCCAAAAAATGGTCAAAACCTAAAACAGGATGGACTAAACCTGTCAAAAAACCTGTACCACCTACATTATGAGCCGTTGCCAAACTAGATAGTAAAACAGATACCAAAAGAAATTTCATAGACTCTCATACTCCAACTCTTTTTCAAATCGTTCTAAATCCTCATTATAACCTATACAGATAATTGTATCACCACTATGAAGCTTATGCTCAATACCACTACTTACAAAAACAAACCTATCACAGCACTTCTCGCCAATAATTCCCAACAATAAAACTCCACATTCAGAGAAATTAACATCATCTGTCATCATGCCATTGAGATGAGAATGTGGAGGGATAATCATCTCCTTGAAAGATATAGCATAACTATCAGAGGCAAAACTTCCTAATAACTTAGTAGCTATAGGTTTCCGTAAGATATTATGAATATGAGCTGCACTAACCTGATACAAATCTATAATCCTATCAGCTCCTGCCATCTTTAACTTCTCTGTTGTATGAACAGAATCAGAGATTGCCACTATAGTTGTTTTGGGAAAAAGAGAACGCAGAGATAGAGTCAAAAAAACGTTTAGATGTTTATCATCCATCACACAGATAATATAACTATCATCACCAATCCTCAACCTCTCCAATTTCGTGTCATCTGTGACATCTAATAGACGAACATTTACAAAACCATGCTTTTTAGCTTGATTAAAAGGTTCTTCTGTTGCCTCTATAATATGTAGATAAAAATCCTCTTTGCGTAAACCTTTTGCCAAAGATATACCCTGTACCCCATAGCCAAATAAAAATGCCTCTTTTTTCATATTGAACTCTCCTTAAAATACTCTATGCTAATCTTTTGCCCCATCATTACCAAAGTATCTCCCTCTTCTATAACTTTATCAATTTTAGGATTAAAGATAAACTCACGATAGGGATCTCTCTCTATACCAATAAGAAGAATCTTGAATGATTTAAAATCAATCTCTCCCACCTCTTTTCCAATAAGTAGACTTCTCTTTGTCACTCTAAACTCATCTACATGAGCTGCATCTTGTCCCATTAGAATAGAATGTATTCCATTATATACTACAGGTTGATTAATAGAGGTAAGTAACATTACACTAGTTACTTTATTGGGAATTAACACATGGTCAACTCCTGCAAGTTTAAACTTCTTCTCCATACTCGCCTCTGTGGCTCTTGCTACGACTCTAATATTTTTAAAAATACTCTTTGCATTAAGAGTAATATAGATATTTTCTATATCACTATTTGTCAAACACAAAAGAGTAATATTTGAACGATTTACATTAAATCTATTAAAAACCTCATATTTACTTGCATCTCCATAAATTATATTATGACCATTCTTTATTGCTACTTCAATCTTTTTTCTATCTTTTTCTATGATAATATAGTCACAACTTATCTCTTGCTCTTGAGCCAAAAATACCTTTGCCATCTGTCCATATCCACAGATAATAATAAACTCATCCTGTTTATTGATATTATCTACTATTCGGTTCTCTTTTAACTCATCTAGTTTCTCTGAAAAAGCAGAGACTATTACAGATGTTACAAAAGCTATCATCCCAATTCCACTCAAAATAATAAGCATAGAGATTGCTCTACCCTCTTGTGTCACAGGAGATATATCCCCATACCCCACAGAGGAGATAGTAACTAATGCCCAATAAAAAGCATCAAAAAGTGTAACAATATTCTCATTCTGCTTATCTTCAAATACATAAAGAGCTATACCTGCTGTCAAAACAATAAAAACCAAAAGTAAAAGGAGAGTAAACAGCTCAAACTTCTTATCTGCCAAAACCTCTACAAACTGTTTGATACTTTTGGTATATCTAAGAAGTTTAAATACTCTAAAAAGTACAAAAATACGAAGTATTCTAAGTGGTCTATATGCGGGGAGTATAGCCAAAAGGTCAACAATAGCTGTCAATGAGATAATATACTCTAGTTTACCTTTTAAAATTTTTTTTAGAGGAATCCAAACAGTAAATTTTTTTCCCAAAAATCTACTCTGATTATACTCTTGGACTATAGCTTTATGAAAATCATTATAAACCCAAAAACGCAAAAGATACTCAATCAAAAATAGAAATGTTACTAAATACATATCATAAATATCCATCCATGTAGACATTGGATTACGAACATCATAAATGAGGATAGCAACAGAAGTGAGAATAAGAAATATCATCAAAACATCAAGATACCTTTTATATGGATAGTCAGAATTTTGTAGCAAATTATATAGAAGTCTCTTACTCTTTTGATATTTATTAGAGCCATCCAAGTAAAATGCAAACTTAATTATTAATTTTGATAACACCATGCCCCTTTTTATTTAATTTTTAGGAGTATATCTAAATTATCTTTAAGCAAAAATCTACCTTCTTACTAAAAATGCCCCATTTAAAGTATGTTTATATTTTGAGATAAATCTTCTCGCTTCTGACTCAGTTTCGAACCCCTCTATCTGAACTTTATAGATAGGTTTTGCATCTTTATCTCCACTTTTTATAATAGCCTTATATTGACTATTTAACATACTATACCGTTGGAGATAGACCTCTGCACCACTATATTTTCTAAATGCACCAACCTGAATAGATACCTTTTTAGAGTAACTATCTATCTTTGGGAGGCTATCTGCTACAGAACTTGATATATATGAGTCACTCTCTACCACATCAATACTATGACTAGAGCTATAAACATCATCCAAAGAGTGAACTACACTCTCCTCCTCATATACTGACTCTATGGTTGTCGGCTCTATACTAGTGGTCTCTGCCCATGAAGAGACTCTATTAACAACTCTATCTTCTCTTAGAATTGTAGCCTTGCAATTATCTCCTACACAAGATTTATTAGAGGTAGGAAGAGATAATAAACACTTATCTACTTTACCATTAGAACCAACTATCTCAAGCCTGACATCAGTTACTCCTCTTTTAACCAATCCCAATTTTTTTGCACTAATAAAAGACAAATCTATAATTCTATTAACTCCAAAGGGACCTCTATCATTAATCCTCACAATTTCACTTCTATTACTTACCATATCGGTCACTTTTACCATTGTGTTAAATGGTAGTGTTCTATGTGCTGCTGTTCTCTTATTGCTACTAAATATCTCCCCACTTGCTGTCTTTTTACCATCAAGATTTTTACCATACCAACTAGCTTTACCATAAGTAACTCTTTTGAGTTTAACCTTTTTAGGTCTATCTACTTCAACTCTATCTATATGTGTAGTATGTTTTGGTACATGTCTACTATAAATTCTAGTCTCTATGGTCTTTTTCGTAACGCATCCACTTAGAAAAATGGCTGTTAATATTAATAATCCAACTATATATCTCTTATTCATAATCCAACCCTCTCTAATATCTACTATATGCTCTTCGTTGACCACCATATATCTTATTAAATATAGTCAATCTTGATGTTGGTATATTTAACATGGCATTGCTATTCTGTGGTATAAAATCCTGCTTTAGGTGCATATTTATACTCTTCAAAGTGGAGTAATTTAGATGTAATCGAGATGCAATCTGATTTAACTTCTCTCTACTGTTAAGTCTAACTGAAGTTATCCTATCATTATCAAATCTATATATCATTGCACCCAAATTATCATTCTGTTTAAAAAGGTAGTTTTCACCTATAAGTGCAAAAAGAAGTATCTTTTTGATATATTTTCTAGTCTCTGCACGAAGATACTCTCTTCTTGGGTCAAGAAGCGTTGATAGATGTTTTGTTCTTGCTTTTTCTACAGCTCTCTGCACACACCCCTGTCCACAGTTGTATGCCATAGCTGCTAGATACCATTTATCTAATCCACCTCGAATCTTATATAGATAATCAACAGCAGCTCTAGTTGATTTGATAGGGTCATATCTCTCATCTATAACACTATCTATCCTAAGATGCTGCTCTCTCCCTGCTGTTGGCATAAACTGCCAAAGCCCACCAGCAGCAGAGGTTGATTTTGCTGTTGTCTTAAAAGCAGACTCAACCATAGAGAGGTAGATAAATAGTGGTGATATATCCATCTGATACATTAACTCTCTCATGGTTGGTATAACCAATGCTCCTCTATTTACTGCATCTTTAAACCTTCTCGTGTATTTTTGTCTGTTTTGATAGACAAAATTTTGAAAATCCCTATCATATATATAACTCTCATCCACACCAAGCTCATTGAAAACATACTGATAGCTTGGAAAATCTTGTGTTATATTGGCATGAAGTGATAGAGTTAGGAGTATAGATAGTATTAAAATTTTATAAATTCTCAAATCTAATCCTTTAAATTTATTTTAAATATTATATAGAATATAAACTTAAAATAAACCTTAAAGTAAATAAGTAATTTTATTTTAAAGAATTATATAATTTATGTCAACTCTTAATGTTTTAAAATGTTAAAAAATAGATACAAACAAACTACTTATCATAGATTTATACTATCTTAAAAAAGAGTTTTTTAGCATTTTTAGTAGTTATATCCTCCAAATCTCTCCCCTCTATCTCTGATAACTCTACCATCTTAGAAGCAATCAATCTACAGTATGATGGTTCATTTCTCTTACCACGATATGGATGTGGTGTCAGATATGGAGCATCCGTCTCAACCATCAATCTATCAATAGGAATCTTGGGATAGACATTTACAAGCTTTCTAGCATTTTTAAAGGTAAGAACCCCACCAATCCCATAATAGAACCCTCTATCAGATAGTCTCAAAAGCAACTCATCAGCATTATAACAGTGAAGCACTCCACCCTGCTCTCCTGCATACTCCTCTAATATCTCTAAACAGTCAGCAGAAGAGTCTCGTATATGGACGATAAGAGGAAGTTCTAACTCCTTTGCCCACTCAATATGCTCTATAAAAACCTCTTTTTGAAGCCTCTTCTCAGCCACTATCTCCTCCTCACTATCAGGCAGACGGTAGTAGTCCAATCCACACTCACCAATAGCCACACACTTTGGATGCTTTACAAACTTCTCCAAATAGGATTTATTATACTCCTTGGCATGATATGGGTGAATCCCCACAGCAAAATATACCTCATCATACTGCTCCGATAAATCTACTGCTCTTTGGAGTGTATCTGCATCAGCCCCTGGGATTATAAACCTCTCAACGCCCTGCTCTTTTGCTCTGTTGATTACCTCATCGACATCATCCATATATCTCTCATCGTCTAAATGACAGTGGGTATCTATTATCATCTTTTACCTCTTTTTGATTTTTTGGAATTTTAACATAAATGTTTAAAATCGTAGCACTCTATTAAATTTCCAAAAAAAATGCAAAACTCTTCAACATCAGAAATTTCACCTCAATTTCCTAAAATTTCTACTCTCCTATTAAAAATTCATTTAAATTTCATTAATAAACAATTTAATATTCCTAAAAGTTAAAATATATAGAAAAAACAACCTCTTACTCTAATATTTTTTTTAAGATATAGTTATAAACATAAACAAAAAAAAGGGTATATCAATGAATTATAAATTAAGTTTAGTTACACTACTACTATTAAGCACACTAAATGCAAATGTAAACATAGATGAAAATAACAGTAGTATCAAAAGTGAGAAAGTAGATGAGAATATAGAAGACCCTGAGACTAAGGCGTTGGAGTTAAAGGAGAAAAAAATCTCACTAAAAAATACGCTTATAGAGGAAAATTTAAAAAGCAAACACTCCATTTTGCTATCAAAACTTCAGAAGTTGAAATGGGAAAAAGAGCTTTTGAGTGAAGAGTTTGAGCTAAAAGAGTTAGCCTCAAAAAATAGAAGATATGAAGAAAAGGTAAAACAGGAGGCAAAAATTCAGGAGTTAGAGTATATTTCAAAAGTAGAATCATTAAAAAATGAGAAAATTACTAATCAAATGGAGACAAAAAAAGCTAAATGGGAGCTAGAAATCAGCAAACTTCAATCGGAAATAGAGGTTTTAGAGACTACAAGAAAAAGAGATAAATATGTTAACACAAAACCTGTATACCTAGACAACCCACTAACAGAGGAAAACTCTCTGGTGATTTCAGATAGAAGAGTCTCTATAAATGGAACTATAAGAGAGGCTACTGCTGTAGAAATTAGCGAAAAAATCAACTATTTCAATAACAAAGATAGCAAAAAACCTATTTTTATAGTTATTGATAAATCCCCTGGAGGTTCAGCTATGGCAGGGTATCTTATCCTAAAAGCTATGAAGGGAAGCAAAGCTCCTATCTATGTTGTATTAAAGAGCTACGCGGCCTCTATGGCGGCAATTATTGTCACATTAGCAGATAAATCATACGCTTATGCTCATGCCACTATACTACATCATCAACCAAGTAGTCGTTCATATGGAAATCTATCCAAACAGCAAGAGAACTACAAGCACCTAGAGGAGTGGTGGATTGAGTTTGGAGGAGCTACAGCAGCCAAGATGGGAATTACTTTGGATGAATTCAAAGCAGAGATGTACAAACACTCTACAGATGGAGATTGGCAAGAGTTAGCAATCAATGCTCAAAAACTAAACTGGGTGACTCATATAGTAGATACCATTGTTGATACATCTATTTTGGAAGAACCAAAAAATAAAGAAGAGGAGAAGCTTAGTATATTAAGCCTATTAAACTTCAAAGAGACTATTGATAAAAAAGGAAGAGCCGTAGTATATCTACCTCGATTATCCCCTTCTGATGCATACTTTTTATATAATCCTGATGACTATTATCAGTTTAGAGAGTAGTTTTAATGCTTTTTATACTCAAAAATCATAAATACTGTGATAATAACACCATTATCACAACAACCATAGAGTCTCAAGAGTCTCAACTCAAACTCAACTATCAAATAGAGGGAGATATATCAAAATATAACTTCCCACAAAAAACAGAACAGCAAAGAGCCAATAGATTATGGCTAGATACTTGCTTTGAGCTATTTATCTCAAATAGAGACCAAAAAGAGTATTGGGAGATAAACACCTCACCATCAACAAAATGGAACAGCTACCATTTTACAGAGTACAAAGAGAATATGAAGGAGTCTACTATATTCTCAACTCCCAAAATTATAACCTATAGTACTAAGAGCCAATATAGACTATCATTTGAGACTACTATGCAAAAAAATATTTTGGAAAAAGAGCTAGAGATAAATATATGCGTTATCCTATTGGATAGAGATGGAAAGCGAAATTTTTACTCTATAAATAGACGGGATAATACTCCTGATTTTCATGATAGACTCAAATGGTCACAACCCATTCTATAAAGAATAATTTTATCTAAAATTTCATAATTAAGACCAACTCTTATATTATTATTACATCTGAAATAGATAACAAAAGGGAAAATAATTATGAAAATTTCAATAAAAATAGTAGCTATAACTTTAATTTTGGGAACATCCTCTATACTCGCCTCCAACTCAAATAATTATCAAATAAGTAGTCGTTATAAACTTTTAAATGATATGAATTTTGCTAAAAAACAACAACAACTAATATTGGAGATAGATGAAGCTTTAAAAACAAATCATCTTAATATGGTAGCTTATAAAAAATTTACAAAGATTCTTCTAGGATTACTTAATGGTGATAAGAGTTTAAATTTAAGAGGTACAAATATTCCAAAGATTAAATCTAAATTGGCAGAAATCCAAAAACTTTGGAAATATGAACTCTCAACACTAAAAAATGCAAATTCTGATAAAAATATAGAAAAAGCTATCCAAATTCTAAATAATATTACTATAAAAATAGAAGAAGTTGTCTCTCTATATGATAAATCATATAATAGATTTAAACAAAGAAGAAAGTTCTCTTTTATTGTAAATCAACACACTCTCAACTCCAATCAAAAACAGATATTTGCACTGAATATAAAACCGATAAATCAATAAATCTCTTTTTAAATTATCTATCCATTATAGCATCATAGTCCAAAAAGTCCAAAAAACATATCTTATCATTTAATTATCAAAAAATAGAAGGATAAACAGATGATAAAATTTAGTAAATTACTCTTGGCAAGTATGTTATTTACTGTAGTTCATGGAGCTGATACAACAAAGATAGTAGAGGGGAAAAAGAGTGAGATAATAGATAAGAGTATCACAAATAATATGATTAAAAGTTCCATTGTCAAAATTTTCACAGTAGCTAACGAGTCAGATTTATATGAACCTTGGGCTTCTCATATAAATAAATTTTCAGGTTCAGGCTGTATTATCGATGGTCAACGCATATTAACCAATGCTCATGTAGTTAGTGATTCTACATTTATCGAGGTACTAAAAAATGGAGGAGTCAAAAGATATGAGGCAGATGTATTGAGCATCAATCACGAAGCAGACCTAGCACTTATAACAATCAAAGACAAATCATTTTTTGAAGGGACAAAGAGTTTAGAGTTTGGAGAACTTCCTGAGCTACAAAAAGAGGTCACAGTTTATGGATTTCCATCAGGAGGAGAGACATTGAGTATCACCAAAGGTGTCATATCTCGGATAGAACACAATAACTATGTGCATAGTAATAAGCTTTTACTTTCGATTCAGATAGATGCGGCTATTAATGGAGGTAACTCTGGAGGTCCTGCTATCTCGGATGATAAAGTTGTAGGATTGGTTATGCAAAGTAGACCTTATGCTGAAAATATGGGTTATATAATTCCTCCATCAGTAATCAATCACTATCTTGAGGATATGAAAGATGGCAGATGTGATGGCTATCCATTTTTAGGAATAAAAATGCAATCATTAGATAGTCCTGTAATGAAAAGAATGTATGGAATAGAGGGGCAAAAATATGGTATCTTAATAAACAAAACAATTCCAAATTCACCTGTAGATAAAATATTAAAAACAGGTGATATTCTAACAGCTATAGATGGTTACAAAATATTTTCCAACCAAAAAGTAGAGTTTAGAGACAAAGAGTATACAAATTTTAGATACGCACTAAATAAACATCAAATGGGAGATAGTGTTGAACTCACAATATTGAGAAATTCCAAAGAGAAAAAAGTATCTATAAAACTTGATAAAAAACCAAATGAGTTATCTCTTGTCAAAGAAAGAAAACACGAGAGTCGTCCGACCTATTTTATATATGGTGGTTTTGTTTTTATGCCTGCAACAGAAAGTGAAAATGGATACTACTCTCAACTTTTATCAAAATACGACTCTGAATATCCTAATGAGAAAAGAGAAGAATTAGTTCTACTAACTCGTGTACTCTCATCATCTCTAACAAAAGGCTATGATGATAAAACAATAGATGTTGTAGAGACCGTTAATGGTAAAAGCTTCAAAAATTTCAAAGAGTTTGTACATATTATTGAGCATAGCAAAGAAAAATTTATTGTACTAGAGGACAAAGACCACTTTCAAATGGTACTAGATAGAAAAGAGGTCTTAGCAAAACAGCAGAGGATATTAGAAAAGTACTATATCAAATCTGCAAAATCAGATGACTTGTTAAACCCAAGTAGCAAACAGATAGCTCTCAAATAGAGCTATCTAAACAAAAAAGGATAATTTATGAAAAAAATATTACTTATATTAGGACTCTTAGCCCTAATAACTGGCTGTAGCACTACAAAAGCAAAACATAAAAATATAGACTCATCTACTCAAAGCTCTCCTCTAACCAAAGATATATGCAAAGAGTGTTATAGCAAACTCATCTCACTGGATAATTCTAATAGTAATGAAGATTCAAAGACAGATATACCCAAAAAAGTTTATAATAAATGGGGAGATAGAGAGCTAAATAGAGAAGAGGTCTCTACCAAAGAGAGTGCATTTTGTAACTCTATCAGTGAGAGTTATCTAAAAGAGAATTGTGAATTTATAAAATAACTATTATAAAAGAGGCAATAGAATATGACCTATATTTTTAAAAAGATATGTAGTAACAATATCAGAAAAAAACTCAAAACTTTTGGCACTATCTACAATCTTGTCCTCTTCTCCTATAAATACCTCTATAGTAACCCCTCTTGCTACAAGCTCCAAAATTCTCTCTCTATCCCACACATAAGATAGCAGAGACTCTAGCTCTGCATGAGTTCCACCCACCACATACCTATCTAGGTCTATATCTGATGGATATGAGATATTTTTCAAAAACTGCTTGGTATAACTCTCTTGGTCAGCTTTGAAGTATCTAAGCTGTGTTCTAATAAAAGATTTTCTATGATTCTGAAAAAAAGCAGGAGATAGTAATATAAGCCTATCTACACGACTAGAACCACTATATACATACTCAAATGCCTTTTGAGCACCATAGGAGAAACCAACCACACAGAAGTCGCTCTCTATAGTGTACTCTGAAAAAAACTTCTCCTCACCCTTTAGGGCAAAACCATTAAAATATATCATCTAATATTCTCTTTGTCTCAATAGGCGTTATAGACTCATTTTTCAAGAGATAATCCCTAACCTCATCAACAACTATTCTCAATTTAGATAGAAGAGATTTGACTTCTGAAGTAGCATTTTGAAGTAGACTCTCTATATGTATATGGGTAGAAAAGTACTCATCAGACATTGCAAACTCCTCTATAATCTGTTGACTTAAAAGTTTGGCTTTGTGTATATCCTCTTTTGCATTGGTAAATAGTTCACCATAGACCTCTTGGGTAATTATTCTACCTGATAATAGAACTTTTAGCTTATTTTCAAGTGCTGTTTTGGATAGTATCTCATTGTGGTGAGGGATAAAAGATGAGGAGACTAGACCTATCTTCTCATACTCCACCTCTAACCATGTAGCTGTTACTGCTTTGGCTGATTGGTATAGTGCTTGAATCTTTTGCTCCTCTACAGAAAATGTTTTTATTTTGTGTTTACCGAGCAGAACCTTCTCTTTTACAGCCTCTATATCAGAGTTATCTATACTCATCTTCTCTTTTCTAAGAGCATATAGTGCCGCTTCATTAACCAAAGTAGCCAAAGCAGCAGAGTTAAAACCTATAGTTCTTTTGGCTATAGACTCTATATCTACACTATTATTTTTCTCTTTTAGATACAACTCTAGCGTACTTACCCTCTCTTTGAAATCAGGCAGAGAGATATGTACTCGTCTATCAAAACGCCCTGCCCTTAATAGTGCATCATCTAACACCTCTATTTTATTTGTTGCTGCTATAACCATAACACCTGAACTCTCCTCAAAACCATCCATCTCTGTTAGAAGTTGATTTAGTGTAGACTCTCTCTCATCATTGCTCATACCACCACGGCTTTTACCCACAGCGTCTAGCTCATCTATAAATATTATACTAGGAGCCATCTGTTTAGCTTTGTTAAATAGTTCACTTACCCTTTTTGCACCCATGCCTACATATATCTGAACAAAAGATGAAGCACTCTGATAAAAAAATGGCACATCTGCCTCTCCTGCTACTGCTTTGGCTATCAGAGTCTTTCCAACCCCTGGAGGGCCTACTAGTAGTATCCCTTTAGGTAGACGAATATCAAAACTTTTGTATCTGCTAGGATTTCTCAAAAAATCAATAATCTCCTCTAGCTCCTCTTTGACATCATCAATCCCTGCTACATCAGAAAAATTTACTCTGGATAGTTGAGGAAGTATGTTCTCTTGGGGTATAGCAGAGTTTGTATCCTCTCTATGCTCCTCAAATAGACTCTCTTGTCTATCTCTATTCTCCTTCATCATAGAGACTATATATAGTGTAAATCCTATCATAACTACAAGAAGCAAAATATCTATAATATCTGTTGACTCCTCCTCATACTCTACCAAAGTTTTATCAAAAAGCTTATCTATATCTATAGCCTCTTTTGCTACTTTGTATATCTTATCCTCTGTATGTATATATATATATGGTTCAGCTACAACTGCTTTTTCTATTTTTTGATTCTCTATAATCTCTATAGCTGCTCTCTTATTTATAATCTCTGAATTATCTCTCAATATAGAAAAGAGCAATATACCACCAACTGCCAAAAGGGCTATAATAATAATTTTAAAATTTTTACTACTAGAAGATTGCCACATTTTTATCTCCTTGGACTACTACACTATCTAATGATACCCAGTTACCTGATAAATCATCAGAACTCCTAACCTCTACTCTATTAAAATACTGGTCATAACCTTTATATATACTATCTTTGCCACTCTCCAAAAGTGTATCTAAATTTTTATTGTGGCTCTCTCTAAACCTAATATTTTTCTCTTTTATCAATGAAGTCAACTCTTTTCGTCTCTCTTTTGCAATATTTCCTCTTATCTCTTCTCTCATATTTATAGATGCTGTACCATCTCTTTTGGAGTAGGTAAAAGCATGTATATGAGTTAGGGGTAGCATCTCTACCCTGCCTATAGCCTCTCTCCAAGAGACCTCATCCTCTCCAGGGTGACCAACTATATAGTCCGTACCTAGAGCATAATCATAACTAGCTAACTCCTCCAAAAGCTCTCTATCTGAACTAAAATCATTCCTCCTATTCATAAGTCTAAGCATCTTATCACTTGTGTGTTGCAGAGCAATATGTAGATGTCTAGCCATCCAAGGCTCTCTTAGTAACTCTTTGAACTCATCATCTATCTGTATAGGCTCTAGGCTACCTATACGAACTCTACGAACTCCACGAATATATGAGATTTTTTTAAGTAGTTTTGCCATAGATAAGCCTCTATCTCTTCCATAACTACCTACATTTGTTCCTGTCAAAATAAACTCTCCAAATCCATTAGATGCCAACTTCTCTACCTGTCTTAGTATATCCTCCTCTTTATGACTTCTAGCCCCACCTCTAACAGAGGGGATAATACAGTATGAACAGTTAAAATCACACCCCTCCTGAATCTTGATAAATGCCCGACTCTTTCCTATAAAATTCTCTACAATAGTAGAGTCTATATGGTTTAAATCACCAATCTCATAAAAGGGTTTCTCTCTTTTTAAAATAGTGTTTATATTCTCTTTTTCGGAGTGTCCCATAACTCCAAAAACTTTTTTTGATTCAAATAGAGATTCACCTTTGGAGTGAGAGCCACAACCTGCCAATACCACTTTTGCATTAGGATTTTTACGATTTATACTATTGATATAGGCTCGAACAGAGGAGTCTGCACCATTTGTCACAGTACATGAGTTTACCATAATCACATCTGCCTCACTCTCCAAAGTGGTCAACTCAAAATCTTTGAGCTTTGACATCATAACCTGTGTATCAAACTGATTTGTTCGACACCCAAATGTCTTAAAATAGACTTTTTTCATCTCTAATAGAGTCCCCAATCATCAGGTTTATATCTCGATTTGGGTCTGTTTCCATGTTCTTCATTAAATTTCTCTTTAAATATTTCACTCTTAGAGCGAAGCTCTTTTGGTGCTACTTTGTTTAGATATATAGATTGACTTGGGAATGCAACAGAGATTCTATCCTCTTCTCTAATTCGAGATAGTATCTCCATAGATATGGTACTCCTTAGAGTCAAAGTTGCATAAGCATTAGTTAGATACCAAACAGAGATACGAACCCCATGCTCATCCCAAAATGCAAAAATTCTGGGTTCAACAGATGTATTTCTCATACTATATTTACTTCTCATCTTGTTAAGTTGCTTTCTAGTCATATCGGTGTAGCCTTTGGAGTATTTTCTGCTAACCTCTTTGGCGATACTTTGTGCTTTTACTACATCTGAATCAAATGTTATCATAAAATCAATACCATCCCAAACAGTCTTTAGACCAGAGTGAGAGTAGTTGGCAATCATATCTGTAAATATATAGTTATTTGGCACAAATATAACCCTACCTGCTCTTCTATTTAAACTCTCTGTTGTTAAGGTTACATCTTCATGTAGAGTCATTCGAAGTATAGATATATCCACAACATCTCCTACATACTGATTGCCATCCCTTGTCACTTTAATTCTATCTCCGACATGAATAGAGCCTGAAAATATAATCACAACCCAACCCATCATACTCATAAACCAATCTTTTAGAGCAATAGCAATACCTGCTGATGCAAAACCTAAGATACTAACCAAGTGGTCAACATTCTCCAAATAAGCAAATAGAAGAATAAAAAATACTATAGTAATAAATAGAAAATTAAGTGCTTTGTTTGTTGTATAAAACAGCTCATTTTCAGACATGTATTTTCTAACTAGATATTTAATAAAAAAGAGAATCAATAGTAAAAATATGATAGTAGAGCCAATAACAATACCTTTTTCAGCCTCTCTCTTTATAGAGTTTTTTATATCAATTTTTAAATCAGATATATCTTTTACCAATGCACTCTGAGTAGTTTTTAAGATTTCAAGATTTCCATTATATGTATTAATCTTTTTAGATACAGACTCAATCTCTTTGGTATAACTACTATTTGAGATATTCATATCACTATTCAACTCAGCTAGTTTCATCAAAATAGTATTTTTATTATAAAGTTTAGTTACTATCTCACTTAGTCCCAAAAATCTCTCATTATAATCCTCCTCCACAGCTCTAAGATGTTTCTGAAAGGAGATAGCAGATATAATATCTAGTGGACTCTTGATTTCAGGTTTCTCTCCTATCTCATTTGGTGTTAGAAGTTTTTTAAATGGATTATCTTTGTAATCCTCAAGCTGTATGATTTTTCCATTAGTCGTTTTATAGTCATCTTCATACTTTTTTAGTGCTTTTTTCTCTTTTTCTGTCAATCTCCGTTTACTCTTAAGACTATCTATTCTACTCTCTAAGCTAGTAAGCTTAAACTCCAAATCCTTATATGTCTCTGAATTAGAGTAGATATTTGACCAAAGACTATGTTTTTTAAGATAAATATTAATAGCCTCCAAATCTTTCATAAAATTGTCTCTTTTACGGTTGAACTCCTCAACTCTTCTCTTTTGTGCTAAGTTCTCTTCTCTTTTTTTAATATCAATTTTAACTTTTTTCTTCTCATCTGAGGTTTCACTATTTACTATAGATGAATTACCTAATTCAGATATTATCTTAGAAACTCTATTAGTAATATTTAAATCAGCTAATAGAGTCTGAGTTACTAGTAGTAAAATAAAAAAGAGTTGCTTCATATCAATATACTCTTTACAATATCTGCATCAATATCATCTCTAACTTCAAAAGAGCCAATCCCATTTGGCAAAATAAATTTTATCTTACTATTTGCACTCTTTTTATCCAAAAAAAACTTATTATAAAAAATATCAATATTCTCTATCTTATAATCAACTGGCAAAGAGTGTTTTATCAATAGAGCCTCTACTCTATCCATCTGCTCAAGACTTATTAATCCCAATCTATGAGCTAATCTATTTACCATAACTATACCTATAGATACTGCCTCTCCATGTAGATACTCTTTGTACTCTGTCTCATTTTCTATTACATGAGCAAAAGTGTGACCATAGTTAAGCACAGCACGAATTCCTGCCTCCTTCTCATCCTGATTGACTACCCACGCCTTTAACTCTACAGAGCGACCTATCACTCTCTCCAAAGTAGCCGTATCAGACAAGTCAGCTGACTCCAAATAGTCAAAATAGTCAGAATCAAACATAACAGCCATCTTGATAATCTCGGCCACACCTGCACAAAACTCCCTTTTTGGTAGGGTATCTAAAAAATCAATATCTATATAGACTGCTTTTGGTTGATAAAATGCACCTATTAGATTTTTTCCAAATCTATTGTTGACTCCTGTTTTGCCACCTACAGAGGCATCAACCTGAGAAAGTAGCGTTGTTGGAATCTGTGTAAAAGCGATGCCTCTCTGATAAAGACTAGCTGTAAAACCAGTCATATCACCTATTACACCCCCACCAAATGCTATAAGCTGAGATTTCCTATCTAATTTTCTTATAAAGAGTTCGTCAAGTATATCTACTATTGTTTCGAGATTTTTGTACTTCTCTCCATCTGGAATAGTTACAACACTCAAATCTTTGCAATCAATCTGAGAGAGGAGTCTATCGAGATGAAGTGCCGAGATAGTAGGGTTTGTAACAATAGCTACTTTGGTATCAAAAGAGAGTTTAGGTAGTTTATCTATAGTAACATCATACTCTATAGTACTACTATTTTCTAAGTGAATTGGGACAATCATAGTTATTTAAGCCTAGTATTTTTTTCCGACAATTCTATCTTAACTTTACTTAATCAGCACCCCTAAACCCATGCTCTTCTACAAAAAATAACATCTATAGCTCTTTTTCGATACTTAAAAAATATTATATTTTTTTTAGGTATAATACTTATCTAAATAATCAAGGATAAATAAAAGACAATGGACTTCAGAATAGACAAAGTAGACGGAAAAGCTAGAGCAGGTACTTTAAAAACTGCTCACTCTGCTATACAGACACCAGTTTTTATGCCAGTAGGCACTGTAGGAGCAGTAAAAGCACTAGATGCAACAGATTTAAAAACATTCATAAAACCAAATATTATTTTGGGAAATACCTATCACCTATACCTAAGACCAGGTGATGAGACCATTAACAAAATGGGCAAACTGAGAGAATTTACTAAGTTTTCTAAAAGTTTTTTGACTGATAGTGGAGGCTTTCAGGCCTTTTCACTCTCAGATAATGTCAAAATAGACGAGGGAGGTATCACATTTAGAAGCCATATAAATGGTAGCAAACACTACTTTACACCCAAAAAAGTGATAGATATTCAATACAATCTAGGTTCAGATATTATGATGATACTAGATGACCTAGTCGCTCTACCTGCTACTCAAGAGAGAATCAAAGAGAGTATAGAGAGAACTACTAGATGGGCGAAGGAGTCGATAGAGTATCACAGAGCAAATCAAAAACTTGGAAAAGCACTAACACAGAGTATCTTTGCAATAATCCAAGGTGGAACAGACAGAGCATTTAGAGAGAAATCAGCAAAAGAGCTTTGTGCTTTAGATTATGATGGTTTTGCTATTGGTGGTTTATCTGTCGGAGAGAGTAACAAAGATATGTACGATACAGTAGAGTGGACAACACAATTCATGCCAGAGAATAAACCTAGATACCTAATGGGAGTAGGAACTCCAGAGGATTTAGTAGAGAATGTATCAAGAGGAGTTGATATGTTTGATTGTGTAATGCCTACAAGAAATGCTAGAAATGGTACTCTATTTACATCTTATGGCAAGATAAACATAAAAGCAGCAAGATTCAAAGAGGATAACCGACCAATAGACCCAGAGTGTGGCTGTATGGTCTGTAAAACCTACTCTAGGGCATATCTATCTCACCTATTCCGTGCTAAAGAGATTACCTACTATAGACTAGGAACAATCCATAATCTATACTACTATCTAAATCTAATGAAAGAGATTCGTCACTCGATAGTGGAGAAGAGATTTGATAGATTCAAAGAGGAGTTTTATGCTAAAAGAGAGTAGAAGAGATTACTCTTCTACCCATGCTCTGCAACAAAAGCCTCATAATCCCCCTCAAAATCAATAATCGACCCATCATCATTAATCTTAATAATACGATTAGCAAAAGCATCAATCAACTCTCTGTCGTGTGAAACACAAATCACTCCACCTTGATAGTTATGCAACGCCTCACCCAAAGCTACAATTGCTTCTAAATCCAAGTGGTTGTTTGGCTCATCAAGTACCAAGAAGTTTGCACTATCCATCATCATCTTTGATAACATAATACGGTGTTTCTCTCCACCTGAACAGTCACCAACAGCTTTGCTCTGCTCCTCACCTGAAAATAACATTCGCCCTAGACATTTTCTAATCTCATCTATATGCCATTTTGGGTCAAACCCCTGTATCCACTCATATAGCTTATCACTACCTTTTACAATATCTGTTGTGTTTTGAGGAAAATATGTAGTTGTAATAGTCTGACCCCAGTTAAAAGAGCCTGAATCTTTTGCTATCTTCTCCATAATTATATCTAAAAGAGTTGTTTTCCCTACTCCATTAGCACCGATAAGAGCTATCTTGTCACCCTTTTCTACCTTAAAAGATATATCAGAAAACACCTCATCACCATCATAAGATTTTGCAAGATTTTCAATAGATAGAACCTCATTTCCTATATCTCTATGTGGTTTAAACATAATAGAGGGGTCTCTTCTTGATGATAGCTGAATCTCTTGGACATTTAGCTTCTCTAACTGTTTTTGACGACTTGTTGCCTGTTTTGCTTTTGAGGCATTGGCTGAGAATCTAGCGATAAACTTCTCTAGCTCCTCCTTCTCCTTACTAGCTTTTGCATAGTTGGTTTGAGCCTGTTTTGCTATTAGATTTGCTGCTATATACCAATCATCATAGTTACCCGTAAACTCTCTGATATTTTGGAAATCAAGGTCTAGTATATGAGTAACTACATTATTGAGAAAGTGTCTATCGTGGGAGATTACAATCATAGTACCCTCATGTCGTTTTAACTCTCTCTCTAACCATGCAATAGATTCAATATCGAGGTTGTTGGTAGGCTCATCTAGTAGCAGAATATCAGGTTTAAGAAAAAGAACCTGTGCTAGTAGGATTTTGAACTTATCTCCACCTGTCAAGGATGACATCAACTCACCATGTTGAGAAGATGGAAAACCTAAAGCCTCTAGTAGCTTCTCTATCTTGACATCTGACTCATAAGTTGGGTCTTCATCGGCACAAATCATCTCAAGCTCACCCAATCTATCGTTCACTTTTTCATCCTCAAAATCACCTGTCATATAGAGGTGTTCTTTCTCTTTTTGTGCATCATATAACTTTTTGTTTCCATATAAAACAGCATCCATTAGAGTAAAATCCTCAAACGCATACTGGTCTTGGCTCAAAACACCCATCCTAAGCCCTGGTTGTATCTGAATATCTCCATCTGTAGGCTCTATCTCACCAGAGAGTATCTTGAGAAATGTAGATTTTCCTGCTCCATTTGCTCCAATTAATCCATATCTTTTACCACCATCTAAGGTGATGCTTATTTTATCAAAAAGTACTCTTTTGCCATATCTCTGTACTATATTTACTGTGCTTAACACCGTTATGTCCTTGTTCTAAATAGTTGTGGGAATTCTATCATAAAGATTAATAAGAACTCATTTTGGTTTTATAATCCATAAAAAATATATCAAAATATAGAGGTAAATATCTTGACTTTTCTATTCTCTTTTGGTTATAAGTACGCAATATAAACAAAGGTATACAAAAATATGAAAATAATAGAGAGTTTTATAAAAAAAGAGTCCTCAGCAGGGATATTACTAATTATAGTTACCATATTAGCACTACTACTACAAAATAGTATATTGACAGATTTCTACACAAGTTTTCTACACACACCTGTAGAGATAAGATTTGGAGATTTACAGATTGCTAAACCCTTACTCTTGTGGGTCAATGATGGATTGATGGCAATCTTCTTTTTTCTTATTGGATTAGAGGTAAAAAGAGAGATAATGGAGGGACATCTAAGCTCAATACAGCAAGTCACACTCCCTGCTATTGGTGCTTTTGGGGGTATGGTTATTCCTGCATTAGTTTTTATATCATTTAACCAAGGGGAATCATTTGGGATGAATGGATGGGCAATTCCCACAGCAACTGATATTGCTTTTGCATTAGGTATTTTATCTCTTCTTGGAAGTCGTGTACCACTCTCACTTAAAATCTTTTTAATGGCATTGGCAATTATTGATGACTTGGGAGCAATAATAATTATTGCAATCTTCTATACCTCTGAGCTATCTATAGTCTCCATTATTATTGCTTCAATTTCATTAATAATACTCTTTATTATGAATAGAATTGGGGTAATCCGAAAAGCAGCCTATATTTTAATAGGTATAATTCTATGGGTCAGTGTCCTAAAATCAGGAGTTCATGCTACTTTAGCAGGGGTTGCATTGGCATTTATGATTCCTCTTAACTCCACAGATAAAGATGGAAAAAAATTCTCTATGGCAAAAGAGATGGAGCAAGGGCTTCACTATTGGGTTGCATTTATGATTCTACCTCTCTTTGCTTTTGTCAATGCAGGAGTCGACCTCAAAGGCATCTCTATCGAGGAGATGTTAAACCCTGTACCATTGGGGATTATGTTGGGACTCTTTGTTGGAAAACAGTTAGGAGTTTTTGGATTCTCATGGGTAGCCATCAAATTAGGTTGGGCAAAACTTCCAACAGCTAGTAGTTGGATGCAACTCTATGGGGTTGCTGTACTTACAGGTATTGGTTTTACTATGAGTCTATTTGTGGACTCATTAGCTTATAACGATACTCAGATATATCACTATGCTGATAAGTTAGCTATTTTATTGGGGTCATTTATATCTGCAATTGTTGGATATTTGATTTTGAGAAAAGCTCATTAACCTATCATTCTCTTTTCGTTGTTCATCTATTTACATTTTAACCCTATAATACGAATACAAAAGATATGAAGCTTCTCCCCTTAGCTTCATATTGGAAGCCATAAGCTTTCAAGACAGACAGAGTTTTTAATGAAATAACATACCTCCTTTGTAAATAACTTCCCTTAAACCAAACTCTGTTTATCTCTTTTAAAATCTAAGGCATAACCGAACGAGTCTTACTTCGTTCAATAGATTGCAATGCCAAATATCTATCACCAAATCTCTCCAAATTCTCTATCTCTGTATCAAACTGGTCAAAGTGTCGCTCCTCGTCCATTACAATATCCTCAAAGAGTCTCTTTGTTCCACTATCAAGGTTTTGACTACTCTGATTTGCGAAATCATTATAGAGTCCAATAGCACCAGTCAAGAAAAACCTACAAATATCTATGAAATAGTATAAGAAAATCTGTAAATCTTAACTTAATCGTTTGCATGAGATTTGATACTCATGCTTTATCTGCATCACTATTCCACTTCAACAAAAGACACTATTAACCTGTCGTTGAAGAGTTCTATTAAATAGAAGGAACTCGTTAGCACTTTTTATAACTTTTGGATTACACAACTTAAAGAGAGCATCTTTTAACCACTTAAAACAACTATTAAAAGCTATTTTTATATGATTTACTGCTCCATTTAAGTCTGCATTCCAAATTTTGTTTAGTACACTATCTTTAAATAGTCCCCTTTTAGCACGAACGCCTTTAAATTCATTAGCTGTGGGTTTTTGACCATTTTTAGATTTAGTTTGCACTGCTAAAACATCTCCACTTATGCAAGATGTCTTAGAAGTGTAAGCTTCGTCAATAAATATAACTTCTATTTCATTTTTTATAGCTTTTTCTTCAATATAATGAATTAATTGAATCATTGGTATTTGGATAAAATTCTGTTTTGTCTTTTTTCTTAGATTACATTTACCATTGCTCATTAATTGAGCTATATTTTTTGATAACACTAACTGTTTTACACCATTTAGTTTAAGGTACTCAACTACTCTTTTAGAGATTTTATGAAACTCTGTCTCAAAAAAATCATTTCTCTTTCTATATAAAAACGAAATATATCTTTTTAATCTATGACCTCTTTTAGTCCATTTCATGGGAATTTGGATTTGAGTTTTATCTTTTTTGGTAATAGTTTTATACTCCATCACTTCATCTGAAATTGAGTTGTTTAATTTGGCAATAAATCTATTAAAACAGCTATTATAATGCTTATATTTAGCTCCATCTACAATAAGTGATTGACTCTTTTTATCATCAATAACAAGTGAAATCAGATTATTAAGACCTATATCAATTCCTGCATGATTTGAATCAGTAGAGCCTATATTTAGGGGTTTATTAATCATTTCTAATTTATTTTTTTTCACTAGAATATAAGAGAATGATAGATAAATTTCAGAATTTCTCATTTTAATAGAGAGTGATTGAATGGTTTTATCTAGTACCTTTCCATCTTTGATAATTTTGCCAATATAGAAGTATCTCATTTTATCTTTTAGATTTATACCAATAAGATTTTTCTTTGTACTCCAAGCACCACTATCTAATGGAATAGAATAATTTGTAAGTTCGGAGAGTTTTCTAGCTCTAGGCATTTGAGGTTGACCTGTGTATTTATGGGGATTTTTTTTATAATCTTTCAGAGTTTTAAAATAGTTACCAAAATCTTTTTTAAATCTTCGTAATACCATAACTAAATTATGATTTTTTAGCTCTTGTCCAACCTCTAATAGCTGTTTATAGAGTTCATTATCTTGATATTTGTTTTTGATATATTGAATTTTTACCTGTTTTTTAATGCTTCCTGCCGTATCTGATATACAAGCTCTTATTATCTCATAATCTAAAAAATATTTATAATCAGAATTACTATTTTTGAATAGGTCAGTTACCAAAATGGTGATAATATTTTGCCAATGTTTGTATTTATATATATAGTTGTAGAGAAATGTTTTATCGGCATTGCTATTTATTCTTATCTCAAAAGTTCCCTCAATCTCGGGCTTTTCTTTTTTATTATCTAACTCTTTCGCTACTATGCTTGTCATTTTTTAGTTTTTCCATTATATAGATGGTATTATTATAACATAATTTCATAGAAAAAAGCAAAATAAAATTTCTTTTTGAAATACTTAATAGAGTTATCATATATTTTTGTAGAAAATACTAGGTTTTATGTAGCAGTTACTTAACCTTTCGAGATGGCTCCATCTTGATGTCACCTTTTAAAAAGAGAACTCTATCAGCAAACGCCTCAACATGTCTCATCTCCTCTATAGCCGTCTTTTTAAATAATGCTCCAAGCAAATCATACCCTTGGTCATCACAGTGAAAATGAAAATACATATATTGATTGATAGCACTTAGCTCATCTCCTATGGCTCGGTTTAGTAGTTCTATACTTTTTTCTCTCATAATTTATTCCTATTATTTAATTTTTCTCAAAGGATATTTTTTATCCTTTGAGAAGTATAGCTGTTATTAACTTAGAGGATAGTGATTAAATGATAAGAATTATTATTTATTACATATAAACAAAGAAAGGAGAGGAATTTAATATATCTTCTAATATTTTTAAGGATGTATGTTAAAATTACAAAAGATAAGAAAGGGGTATCATGTATTTAAAAAATTTGAAAATTAATCATTTTAGAAAATTTAATAAAGGTTCTAATATCATAGAATTTGTCTCTCCAAATAAACCCAAAAAAAATGAAAAAATAAATATAGCATCATCTACAACATTAATTGTAGGAAAAAATAATTCAGGAAAAACTACAATTACAACTGCTTTAGAAAAGTTATCAAATAATAGTAAATTTAAAGCAAATGATTTTAATTTTTCATATCTAAAGAGATTATTAAAACTGTATAAAAAAGATAAATTTAAATGCTTTCCACTTCTTAAATTTGAAATGTTACTTTCTATTAGTGATAATAGTTATATAAACAATTTTATTCCTTTTATTAAAATAGAAGACTCTAATAAAAATCATTTCAAAATAATTTTAAAATATGAAATAAAAGAATCAGATGAGTTCAAAGATAAAATAAAATTAATTATAAAAGAAAATAAAAATATTTTTCAAAATTTTTTAAAATTAATAGATAAAACAGATTTTGAACTCAATTATTTTAACTCTGATAACAAAAAAATAAAAAATAGTAAATTAAATATTAAAAATTTAATTGAAATCAAAACTATAACAGCAAATAAAACTATAGATGGAAAGAACTTATCAAAAACTTTTAATAAAATTATCGAATATAAATATAAAAAATTAAATAATACAGAATCTATTAAGAATAAGATAGATGAAATTAATAAGGATATAACAAAACATATTAAAGAGTCTCATACTTCCAATATTAATAAAGTACTAGGTAAAATAGAAAAGAGTAATATACTACAAGTGAATTTAAGTGCTGATTTAACTTTTGATAAACTTATGAAAAATTTAATCAGATATGAGTATATTGAAGATAAACTAAATATTCCAGAAGGACAGTTTGGATTGGGTTATGCAAATCTAATGACTATTATTGGAGAACTAATAGAATATATTGAAAAATACTCTAAAGATGATTTTGATAGTAAGATTAATTTAATATGTATAGAAGAACCAGAAGCATTTATGCATCCACAAATGCAGGAGTTATTTATTAAAAATATAAATGATGCTTTAGATGTTTTATTGAATGATTCAAAAAAAATAATAAAGAGTCAATTGATAATAACAACTCACTCATCACATATTTTAAATAGTAAAATTCATACAGGTAACTCATTTAACAACATCAACTATGTAACAACTGTCAAAAGTGAACCTAAAATTATTAATTTAAGTGATAAAAGAATCATGAACAACAAACAACCAAAAAAAGAAGAATCAGAACAAGATTTTGAAAAAAGAAAAAAGGATAACTTAAAGTTTATAAAAAAACATATAAAATTTAAAGTTTCTGAACTATTTTTCTCTGATATTGCAATTTTTGTTGAAGGTATTACAGAAGAAGTTTTACTCTCTTACTATATTGATAAAGATGATAAATTCAATAAATATTATGTATCTATCTTTAATATTAATGGTTCTCACGGACTTGTTTATGAACCTTTAATAAAATTACTTCAAATTCCTACTTTAATGATTACAGATTTAGATATAAAAAGAGATGATAATGAAAAAAAAGACTTTAGTCAAATAGATAAATTAAAAGATAGAGAAACAACAAATCAAACTATAAATGAATACAATGAAAATGATAAAGATATTAGTGATATAAAAGAAAAAAATTTTAAAGATGATAATCTCTATATTGCTTTCCAAAGTAAACCAATTAATGGTTATTTTGCAACCAGTTTTGAAGAGGCTTTTATATTACATAATTATGATAATTCTATTTTACAAACTTCTTTAGAGAAAACCAAACCTAAAATTTATAAAAATATTATTGGAAAAGATAAAAAATTTGAGAATCTAAAAGAATCATCATATAAACTACAAAAAAAATTATCAGATAGTAAAAGTAATTTTGCAAACAATATTTTGTATGAACTTTTTATTAATGAAACAGAGGATATTCCTAAATTACCTGATTATATTTCTAATGGTTTAAATAAAATTATAAAAATGATAGAAGAGTAAAAAATGAATCTAACAGAAAATGAATTAGAAGAAAAAAAGATTCAAGAGAAGATAAATAAAGCTATTGATAGTTTTGAAAATATTAAATTTGATGCAGGAGCAGGGGCAGGAAAAACTTATGCTTTAATAGAGAGTTTGAAATATATTTTAAAAACAAATGTAAATAGATTAGAGTCTCACAATCAATATATAATGTGTATCACATATACAAATATTGCAAAAAATGAAATAGTTGAAAGATTAGGAAACTCAAGTATTATAAAAGTATCTACAATTCATGAAAGATTGTGGAGTCTAATCAAAGATTATCAAAAACAATTAGTTGAAATTCATCCTATTAAAGTTAAAAAAGAATTAGAAAATTTAAAAAATAAATTAGAAATAGAAAAAGAATTTAAAGTATATCGTAATTTTAACAACAAAAATGAATTCAAAAATATAATAATTGAAAATAAAGATATTTTTTATTCTAATATAGATAAAAAATCTACTCCTTTTAAAAAAGAAATGAAAACTTTTTTAAATGATAATTATAACGAATTATTAAAAAGTATAGGGAACTTTAAAAAAATTGTAAAGACAATTTATAAAATTGATAATTATCAAACTTGTTTAGATAGAATTATTAAAAATCATAAAAAGTATCAATCTATCAAATATAATTCAAAATATAATTCTGATATTTTACATAAAATGTTAATTAGTCATGATACCTTAATTGAATATTCACTAGAGATTATCAAAAAATATGATTTATTAAAACAGATAATAATAGATACTTATCCTTATATCTTGATTGATGAATATCAGGATACGGATAAAAAAGTAATAGAGATAATGTCTCTTCTTTCAGAGCATTCTGAAAAAATCAAACATAATCTATTCATTGGATATTTTGGAGATACAGCACAAAATATTTATGATAAAGGTGTAGGAAATGAGATAGATGAAATACATCCTAATTTAAAACAGATAGATAAAAATTTTAATAGAAGGTCATATAAAGAGATAATTGATATTATTAATAAAATTAGAAAAGACCATATACAACAAGTTTCAATTGATAATAAAACAGGTGGCTCTGTAGAATTTTATTATGGAGAAGATAAACAGAGTTTTATCGAAAAATGTAAAAAAGATTGGAATATTAATAGACAAAATAGATTACACTGTTTAGTGTTAACAAACAAACTTGTTGCAGAATATAGTGGTTTTAAAAATCTATATAAACAATTCTCTGAAACAGATTATTATAGAAAAAATTTTAAACAATTAAAAGATGAATTATTGAGTAATAATATCATGAAACTAGGTAAGATTCAAAATCTTTTCTATAAAATAATCAAATTCAAAAAAGATACAGAAAATCCAAAAACTCCTATAACGGAGTTCCTAAATACAGATAAAGTAGATTCAAATTTTACATTTACTCAATTAAAAGAGATAATTAATATTTTCAAATCTATTCAAGGTAATTCGTTAAAAGAGTATATTAAATCTATATTTGAACAGTATGAAAAGTGTCATAATAAAGATTTTAAAAATATTATAAATGAGTTAATGAATTTAGAAGAAGATTCATCATATCAATCTTTTTTTAATTATTTATTAAATGAATTATTTCCTAATCCTGATAATGAAGAATCAAATAATAAAATTACCAATCTCCTTCAAATAAATTTCAAAGAGTATCTTAATTGGTATGAGTTCATTAAAGAAGAGCAAGATAAAGAAGTAGAATATCATACATATCATGGAACAAAGGGGAAAGAGTATGAAAATGTTATTATTATAATGAAAAATGATTTTAGAGGAAATGATAAAAAGTTTTCTTCTTTTTTTAAAAATATAGATAATCCTAAAGATGAGGATATAGAAGAATTTAACAATACCAAAAATTTATTATATGTTTCATCTTCAAGAGCTAAAAAGAATTTAAGAATCTTATATCTTGATGATATATCTGACTTTAAAGAAGGAATAGAAAAAATATTTGGACAACTAAAGGAATACAAATGACCCAAAAACTAACCCAAAATCTGTCAAACTACAATAAAGCCCTACTATCACTAGAATCAAATATCAAAAAGATAAAAAAGATGAGTGAAAAAGCAGAAGATTTTGATATATACAGAGATAGCACAATCCAAAGATTTGAATATAGCGTAGAGTTAGCCAAAAAAATTATGGCAAACTATATAGAAGCAATTGACAAGCGAGTACATGGACAGAGAGTTATTATCAAAAAAGCCTATGAGTTTGAACTAATAGAGAGTGAAATATGGTTTGAGATGATAGATGATAGAAATATCACCTCCCATGAATATAGCGAAAAATTGGCAAAAGAGTTACTCTATAAGATATATGATTACGCTATAGAACTACGAAATTTTTACCTCACTATTAAAACAAAGATAGAAGAGTTATGAAATATGGTTTAGAAGAGAGAGTTATCAAAAAATTGGTAACTTTTTTTAAAAAATACGATTTTATAGACCAAGTTCTACTATTTGGTTCAAGAGCAAGGGGAGATTATGGAAAGAGTAGCGATATAGACCTCTGTATATTTTCCAATACCATGACAAACTTAGAATTTAGCAAACTAAAATTTGAATTGGATGAATTACCAATATTTCATAAAATAGATATAGTTCATTTTAAAAAAGTCGATAAAGAGCTACAAAACAATATAATTAAAATTGGAAAAAAGTTGAAATAAAAAACAAACTTCAAAGTGGCAACGACCTACATTCCCAATCCAGACAGGATAAGTATTATC
>Ga0256845_1000230_pt1 | contig 52997 bp, 43 predicted proteins | sample RiftiametaG_FD_189101 | JGI IMG/M metagenome (GOLD analysis project Ga0256845, IMG submission 189101) | Tube worm associated microbial communities from hydrothermal vent at the East Pacific Rise, Pacific Ocean - Riftia | ecosystem: Host-associated > Annelida > Integument > Unclassified ...
TGTTAATCGAGAAACTGTATGCCCATTTGAGCGCTGATAAGAATCCATCGCACAAAGATAAAGTTTTTAGAAGCTAAAGCGAAATGCACTAAAGTGCATAGTTTCAACTATATTTGTGACAATGAATTTTTCTATGACTGTTATACCTGAAACTAAAGCAGAATTTACTGGTGGTTACGATAAAATGATTGCCTATTTAGAAAGTAATAGCGCTAAAAAAATTGAGCAACTCGGTTTTTCAAAGTTAGATGTTGTATCGGTTTCTTTTACTGTTAATAAAATGGGTAAAACAGAACATATCATAATTACAAAGCCTTCTGGTTACGATAAAGTAGACAGCCTTTTGATCAAGTTAATTAAAGATATGCCTCAATGGAGTCCCGCAAAAAACAAAGAAGGAAATGCTGTTGACCAACACTTTTTCCTTGATATACAAAAGGATAATTGTTAATCGTTTACAATTCCAACTCCTTAAAATCAGGAATTTCTTCTAAAAACTCAAACGAGTTTTTTTCAAAATTTATCACACAAAAATAATGAGCCAAACCATTGGTAACAATTAAATAAGGCACTTTAAAAACAGTATTGTAGCGAGCTACCTGCTCAAAGGTTTCTTGTGTAACTTTTACTTTAGGAGCTTTGCACTCGATTAAAACAAGCGGTTTGCCTTGTGTAGAGTTAATTACTACATCAGCACGCTTTTGGAGTGTATTTACTTTTAACCCTTTTTCAATCTCTATTAAAGAAGCGGGGTAGCTTTTTTCTTGAATAAGATATTGGATAAAATTTTGCCTTACCCACTCTTCTGGCTGCAATTTTAAATACTTTTTTCTGATGGTATCAAAAATATAACGTTCGCCTTTTTCTTCCTTTATTTTTATTGGATATTTGGGGAGGTTTAGTTCTTGCATTTTTTATATTAAGATTGCTTAGTAATTCGCAATAACGTACAGAAAACGTTACAACGAAACTTTTGCTTTAATATGTGGATGCGGATTATAATCTACCAACTCGAAATCTTCAAAGTTAAAATCAAAAATATCTTTTTTATCAGAATTAATTTTCATTGTTGGCAATTTACGTGGCTCACGAGTAATTTGCAAACGAGCTTGCTCTAAATGATCGTTATACAAATGTACATCGCCAAAAGCGTGAATAAACTCTCCATATTCTAAATCGCAAACCTGTGCTACCATCATGGTAAACAACGCATAAGAAGCAATATTAAAAGGCACTCCTAAAAAAGTATCCGCACTACGCTGGTACAATTGGCAAGATAGTTTTCCATCGGTAACATAAAACTGAAAAAAAGCATGACAAGGAGGTAAAGCAGCTTTGTTGTTGGCTACATTTTCTGAAAATGAAACAGAAGTATCAGGCATTACACTTGGATTCCAAGCCGAAACCATTAATCTTCTGCTATTAGGGTTGGTTTTAATCTCCTTAATTAAATCACTAATCTGATCTATTCCATCATCATTCCAATTTCTCCATTGGTGACCATAAACAGGACCTAATTCACCATCTTCATTTGCCCAACCGTTCCAAATATTAACACCGTTATCTTTTAAATACTTAATGTTGGTATCGCCTTTTAAAAACCATAACAATTCGTGAACAATAGATTTTAAATGTAGTTTTTTTGTTGTTAAACAAGGAAAACCTTCATTTAAATCAAAACGCATTTGGTAACCAAAACAGCTAATCGTTCCTGTACCTGTTCTGTCGCCCTTTTGAGCTCCATTATCTAAAATATGTTGAAGTAAATCTTGGTATTGTTGCATAGTTTTATTTTGAGAGTACTAAATTCGTGGAAAAAGAATATTTTAGCACTGTCAATTGACATTTATTATTAACAATGAACAAAATTAAATCAACAACCCTAATTCTAATGCAAGCATTACTGTTTGTTTTATTTTTGGTGTTTACCAATTGGTTTAACCGTTATGCTGCCGATGATTACTTTTTTATTGGCGAATTAAATAGCAAATCTTTTAAAGAAGTTTACCATTACCTTTATTATGATTGGCATGGCAGATGGAGTTCAAATTTTTTATTTTTAGCTTTTTTAGAATTAAGAAGTATTCCGCAATTCTTAATGGCTTATTTTCTGTTTAGTTATTCGTTTTTATTGCTAGGTATTTATCATTTATTTAAACAGATCAATAAGAATTTTAAATTATTACTCACTAAAAAACAACTAAAGCTATACGCTTTAATTGGAATGGGAGTTTTCTTTTTTTGCACCGTAAACCCTAACGAAACTTGGTTTTGGTACATCTCTTCGGGAGTTTATTTTTGGAGTATTATCGCTTTTATTTTTGCAATGAGTATTTATTTTAAAGCTACAAAAAGTGTTTTCAACTATACCATTTACATGATAACATTATTATTTGTTGGAGGAAGCAATGAACCCCTTACAGCCTTTTTAGGCTTATTTTTTGTTTATCAACTTATCAAATCAAAAAACAATAAATTGAACTATTTAAGCTTGTTAATTATTACAGTTTCTTTCGCCATCAATTACTTAAGCCCTGGCACATTAAACAGAGATGAAATAACGCCCAGTTTAGGTTTTGTTAATTGGGTACTTTATATTGGTTACGGAAGTGTAAAATATTTACTTTTTACTTGCTACAAAACTTTTTTTCCTGGGGTATTATTTGCTGTGCCTTTTTATATTTTAGGAAAACAAAACAAGCTCTCAAAACCAAATTTCAAGCCCATACAGCAACTTTATTATTCTATTATAGGAATTATAACTGTTGTAGTTATTAATCAAACCATTGTAGTTACAGCTTTAGGTGGTTTAAGTCCTGATAGAGCACAAATAAGTGCATCATTGTTTATCGCTTTTATCATTATAAGATACCTTTTTTTATTAGGTGCTTATCACCAACAAAAAGCAATTGCGATAAAGCTTGTTTTAATTTTTAACACTATAGCCTTAATTATTTTTAATGTATTTTATTTTAGGACACACCTCAATTTTTCAAAAAAATATGACGAAAGAATTGAATTGATTACAACTCCAACAACTCAAAAAACAATTGAAATAACTCCTCTACCTTACGCGGGTTACCTTTATCATGCTGAGTTAAAAAAAGATCCTAATTATTTTATAAATCAACATCTTAAAAGTGGATTAGGTATTGAAAATGATTTAATCCTAGGGGAATAATTGTTGTTTAAGTAAATAATATAAAATCAATTAGCAACAACCTCACTTAATAAAAGCATTAAATTATCTTCTTCTAAATTTGTTGAATAAGATGATAATTTGATTAAAAAACTAGTTCTCAACTTACCTCCAAGTAAACCTTTTCTATACAAATCAGCTAGGTTTGACATATCTAAAAGGTCTTCAATTTCTTTACCTGTCAGTTTACATTTATCATCAAGAATCTCTCTTGAATCTACACCACAATTAGATTTAAATTCAGATATAATATCTTCTATATAATTCACAAATAACTACTTATTAAAAATTATAACTCACTCTTTCTTCAGTACAAAGTTCTTTTTAATCAAACTTCTAAAAGAAGCTTTACCCAAGATTTCAATATCTTCAGAATAAAAATCGTAACCAGAAACTTCTACCAAAAGATTAAATTTACCTGGAGGTAAAATAATAATGTATTTTCCAGTTTTTGGGTTGGTTACGTAACTACCATACAATTCATCCGTTTGAATATCCAATACAGAAATATAAACATCCTTAATTATCTGAGTGGTATCCTTTGGAGTAACAAAGCCTTTTAACACCGTATATTGAGGGTCAACTTCATTAAACGTTACGCTGTAAATATCTAAATCACCAAAACCCTCTTCGCGTAATGCCGAGATATAACCAGTTCTCCCTGATTTTGATTCTCTATAATTCATATTGTCTTCGGGAGTATTTATAGGAAAACCTACATTTTTTACATCTAACCATTTCCTTTTAACAGGATCCCAAGTAGCTTTAAAAATATCATACCCTCCCATACTTGTATGTCCTTTAGAACTAAAACATAAGGTTTTATTATCTGGAGAAATATTAGGAAAATCTTCATCATATTCAGAGTTAACTGTTGGCCCTAAGTTCTGTGCTAGACTCCATGCTCCGTTAGGTAGTTTACGAGAAACATAAATATCTACACCTCCATAACCACCTTCTCTATCACTTGCAAAGTAAATAGCATTACCAAATTTAGAGATTGATGCTGCTATCTCATGATTTTTAGTATTGATTTCTTTAGGTAATTTTTCCACTTCAAAAACTCCATCTACAGCATTATGTTCGGCAAAATGTAAATCACCAAAACTCTCTTTATTATCAAAATAAAACATCATAAAATCACCACTAGCAGATAAGCCAACAATTTCTTCAGAACCCTCTAAAGTATTTATATTTTGATCTAATTTTATTGCTTTAGAAAAAACACCATTTTTTACCTGTGAAATATAAACCTCAGAATAAAAACTCCCATCGGGTTTAACAGAACTACCGTCATCTCTTTTAGAATTAAATACTAAAATAGATTCATCTTTTGGCACAAATGGGTAATAATCTGGTCCTACAGAATTGATATTTGCTCCTAAATTTTCAAAAGACACGTCCAACGGAAATTTCATAATTTCTATACCATTGTAACAATATTCTATTTGTTTGTCTACATCTTCAATATTGGACGAATTTCCTTTATTAATTGTTTTAAATTTTTCAAACATTTTAATCGCATCATTAAAACGATATGAAAAATGGTAAGCTCTTCCCAGTAAATAATAAGTATTAGGATTTACATCTTTTAAGGTTAATACTTTTTCTAAGTAAGGTGTAGCTAGTGCTTTATCTATATTCGTATTTAAATAACAAACTCCTGTTCTGTAATTCAGTTTAGTGTCATCAGGTGTAGTTTCTAGCAATAATAAATAAGTATCAAGTGCTTCATAAAAATTACCATCATTAAACAATTCGTTAGCTTGCTTAGTGCTTAATTTATCTTGTGCAGTAAGGGTTGTAGAAAATAAAAATACTAGCGAAAATGCAAATAAAAGGTTCTTATACATAGTTATATAGTTGGAAAACAAATATATAAATCTATTTCTTTATAATAACCTTAAAATTTAGTTAATATTAAGATGCTATAGCCTGCCCGGAACATATTCGAGACCAGAATCATTAGATAAGTTAAAATTTACTTCAAATGATTTTGAAGTTCTTACATATTTACCCTCATTTTTAGCAGGTAACCAAACCAATAATTTAAGAATTCTTTCGGCCTCTTTAGTTGCTCCTCCACCTAAAACTTTTACAGGGTTTATATTGGTAACTCTACCAGAAGGTTCAACAATAAATGTAAATTTAACTGTTCCTTTAAGGTCTAATTTTAATGTACCTTCTGGATAGTTTAATTTTTTATAAATAAAATGATGTAATGTCATTAAACTATCCGAAAAATATGGGCGTGCACTAATATCTACTTTATTATTTTGGTAAATTTTATTAGAATAATTAATATCATTATTGGTTAAATCAATTTTATTATACCCTCTTTTTTTACAATATTTATTATATGATATTAAATTTAATTTTTAGAGAACAATATGTAGTTAATTTACTTCCTTTATAATAAGGAGGATTGAATAATAAAAGGTTGTACAAACGTATTGCTTCTGCATCTAGCTCTTTACTAACCGATTCTTGAATTTTTAGTTGACTCGTTGCACCAGTTTTAGTATTCATAACAAAAACCAATTCAACTGTTCCTTGAATTTTATTTTTAAGTGCGTTTTCAGGGTAATTCATTTCTTGTTTTAAGAAACGTTTTAGCTCAGGTTTACTACCAACATTTTCTGCAGGTGTAAATTCTGCTTTATCAGTCTGCGCTTTTTGTTGCGCAAACAAAGTACCTGAAATAAGGATAATGAATACTGCTATTAATTTTTTCATTAATCTAAGTTAAATGTAATTTTTTCCTTGCCAAATATCTCTTTCTACCAACCTCTTATCTAACTTATCTACAAAAGCATAATTTTTCATACCGCCCCATTTTGGTGCTATCAATAAATGTGGTGGCGACTCACTTATAAAACGTTCAATAATAATATCTGGTCGAAGTAAAGCTACAAAATCACACATTAAATCAATGTATTCTTCAGCATTAAACAAACTAAACATTTCGGGGGTTGCTTTAAGCTGAATAGCCATCATGGTATGTTTAACAACTTGTAATTGATGCAGTTTTAACGTTTGGATAGGCAATTTAGATATTTTTGTAGCATGCGCCAAGATATCTTCTCGTGATTCTCCTGGTAAACCAATTATCATGTGAGCTCCCAATTGCAATCCTTTATCTTTCGATAATTCGTAAGCAGCAATAGTTTCTTCGTAAGAGTGACAACGGTTGATAGCATCTAAAGTTCTATCTAAAGTGCTTTCTACACCAAACTCTAACGATACATAATGTGTTTTTGAAATCTCACTTAAAAAATTAATAATCTCCTCATTTACACAATCTGGCCGAGTACCAATTACCAAACCTATCATATCAGGATGATTGATGGCTTCGTTGTATAAGGATTTTACCAATTCAAAATCTGCATAAGTATTGGTATATGCCTGAAAATAAGCCAAATACTTCTGAGCTTTATATTTCTTACCAAAAAATGCAACCCCTTCATCTAACTGCTGAGTGATACTCTTTTTAGGCTTGCAATAAGCTGGATTAAATGTGTTGTTGTTGCAATATGTACAACCACCAACACCTTTACTTCCATCTCTATTAGGACACGTAAAACCGGTATCTAATGATACTTTTTGAACACGTTCACCAAATTGTCTTTTAATGTAAGAGCTATAATCGTGGTAACGTTTATTAGGAGCAAAATCCAATAGTTATTGTTTTAATCTATTAATAAAATTTTTATTACAGGGATGGTAATCATCATTAAGCCAATCAATACGCCTATTCCTGCAAACAAAAAGAGTAGCATCATTGGTTGTAAACTATCATGCATTTCTCCAAAACTTGATGGGTTTTCTACAAAAAATAACCAAACACTTTTTTTAACTCCTGCGGCAAATAAACTCAATAAAAATATCATTAACGAGCTATTAAATACCCAAAAACCTTTTCTAATCAACCCCATTGATTTTGCAATGGCTTCTTTATTAATTCTTGTAGCAATAAATAATATCGAAGCCAATAAAATAGAAGTGTTTATTCCTATGGTTGTTCCCATAGAATGGGCTACAGTAATATGCGTTCCGTGGGTAAAAAAGTTAAGTGTGGGTATTGAAATTAATAAGGCAAATATTAAATTGAAAAACACCCAAAACTCCATTCCCATCAAAAATTTATAAGCAAATTCGTTGACTGCTTTTTTCTCCTTTTCTAAAGATTTTTTCCACGTAATTATTATTCTTATTAAGATGATCCACTCTGTCATACTTACACCATAAGCCAAATACCTTACCCACGTTTGCGAAGGGACAAAATAAGTATGATGTGCCCATCCTAACATTAAATTACTTAATCCTAAAAAGTAAAAGAAGAACGTTATCTTTCCTCTTCCTACACTATCATCGCCTTTAATTTTAGACATCATAAAAGTTGCCGTTCCGTACAGTAACATATTCCATGAACCTACAAAAGACCCGTACGACTTCCATTGAACGGTTAAGTCTCTAACAAAGTTTTCTCTAAAATAAGGTATCAAATAAAAATGTGCTTCAGAAAAATGATAAATCATAAAAATAAGCCCTGTTCCCCACATCCACATATAAACTGGCCATTGGGTAACTTTACCAATTACTGTTTTAAAGTAATTAAAAGCAAACAAAATCCATCCTAATAAAATAGGAATAGATATTATTGGTGCATAAGCAAAATACTCTCTTCCCCCCATTACACCAATACTATAAGTAATGTAAATGATAGCAGCACAAATGGCAAAAATTATCAAATGGGCTTTCATTAACTTTTTAGAGAACAACTCTAATTTCATTACCTCTGTTAAGTAATAATAAATTCCACCTGTTGCTGTTAAAATTATCCAACTGGTAACGGTTGTTACATGAAAAGGTCTTAGTCGATTAAAAGCAATGGTATCTTTTAAAAAATCAGGAAATAAATATTGAACACCTAACAGTGTTCCAAAAAAAGCTCCCAACAATAACGCAGAAACTCCCATTAATAAAAATACAAAAGGAGCTTTACTTTTCATCATCTTTATATTTTATGTTTACGAAGCCTGTTATGCTTTTTTCACCTTCATAATTGGGGTAAAAACCTGACTGATCTACTGTTGTTAAAAAAGCGACCAATTGTTCTTTTTCTTCTTCGGTAAAATTAAATTTAGGCATTGCTTTAACACCACTATTTAAAAATGCTTTTACATATTCAGGTCCTTTTCCTTTTACAGAAATCACGTTCGTTAAATCAGGTCCTAAATAACCTCCTAAGCCATAAAACTGATGACAAGCAGTACAATTATTTTCTTGATATAATTGACCACCAGCAAGTGCTTTAGGTGACATTTTAGGATAATTATTTGATGTACCTTCTGTATAAATAAAAACATTGTAAATTACAAAAACACCCACCAATATACCCATGGTTAATCTGTTTTTACTCCGTAAATTACTTGAATTTTTCATCGCAACAAAAATAGAAATTATAACTTGAGATTTTATGATTTAGAACAGCTAATAAGTTACTTCAATTAACATATAACTATCCGGTTTACTTAAAACTTACTTTACAGTATACAGACGCCCTATTTTCGGGTAAAGTTGGTTTAATTGACATTTTTAGATCTAAAAAACATCTTTCTAACTAAATATATAGTGACTAAAACAAAATGTAGCCAGGTAAAAATTAATAGATAAAACCACCAAACAATAGCAGAGCCTCCCTGGCTTCTATAAAAAAGTGAATACAAAAAATACGTTACGTAAGTAATAAATATTAAAGCATTAACAATAAATAATAATTTACTAAACTTTAATATTCTGTATATAAATAATGTTAGAACACAAATGCTTCCATATAGTATTATTTCATCCATAACTTATTTATTAGCCATAAATCCTTTTATACAGTTCTTCGTTTCTAGCTAAGATATTTTTACGTTTTAATTTTAAGGTTGGTGTCAATTCTCCATTATCTATACTCCAAACATGGTTAATTAATTCAAACCTTTTTATTTGCTCGTAATTAGAAAAATCAGCGTTTAATTTAGCTACTTCTTTTTCAAAACGTTGTATTATACGTTCATGTTTAACAATATCTTCATTGCTTTTAAATTCTACATGTTTACGTTTACACCATTCTTGTAAAAAAGCAAAATCTGGCTGTACAAAAGCTGCTGCCATTTTTTCTCCTTCTCCAATAACCATTATCTGTTCTATAAATCGAGATTCTTTAAATTTATTTTCCATCACTTGAGGGGCAATATATTTACCTCCCGAAGTTTTAAAAATTTCTTTTTTACGGTCTGTAATTTTTAAATATTTACCATCTATCAATTTCCCAATATCTCCTGTATGAAAAAACCCATCAGCACTCATCACCTCTTTAGTTAATTCTGGCTTATTATAGTAGCCCATCATAATACTAGGCCCTTTTACCAAAATTTCACCATCTTTAGCAATTTTAATCTCTAAGTTTTCTAAAGGCTTCCCAACAGTTCCAATCATTGTTCCTCCTGGTAACAAGCAGTTAACGCCAATAACGGGAGATGTTTCTGTTAAACCATACCCTTCTAAAACAGGTAATTGTGCTGCGGTAAATACCCTTGCCAAACGAGCTTGTAATGCTGCTCCTCCAGATACTATTGCTACTATATTACCTCCTAAGGCCTCTCTCCATTTGTTAAAAATAATTTTGTTTGCTATTTTTAATTTAAAGTTATAGAAAAAACCTTTATCCTCTAAAGGATCATATTCTAAACCTAAATCTAAGGCCCAAAAGAACAATGTTTTTTTTATCCCTGTTAAATCAGCTCCTTTTGCTACTATTTTATCATATACTTTTTCTAATAAACGTGGTACTGTACCAAACATTTGAGGGTTAACTTCCTTTAAATTATCTCCTATTTTTTCAATAGATTCGGCATAATAAATGGATACACCTTTGTAGATGTACAAATAATCAATCATTCGTTCAAAAACATGACATAAAGGTAAAAAACTTAATGCTCTATAATCATCTCCCATTGGCAAACGGTTTTCTGACCCCATTACATTGCTAATTAAATTACCATGACTTAACATTACACCTTTAGGATTTCCAGTTGTACCAGAGGTATAAATTAATGTAGCCAAATCGTCTATCTTAATAACACTATTCATTTGTGTTATAACAGCTTCATCTTCTGGGTTTAGCTCTAATAAAAGGTTTGTATAATTGGTGTGACCATCTACAACATCAAAAGTAAAAATATCTTTTACAGCAGCTGTTTTTGATTTAATGTGTTGAATTTTAGCCGCTATTTCTTTATCAGAAACAAAAACAAATTGCGCTCCACAATCATTTAATATATAAGTATAATCTTCTTCTGTTATATTTGGATAAATTGGCACATTTACCACTCCTATTTGTTGAGCCGCTAAATCTAACAAATGCCATTCTGTTCTGTTATTAGAAATTAATGCTACTCTATCGCCAGTTTTTAAGCCTTGCTTAATTAAACCTAAACTTAACTGTTTCGCTTTTTTGATAAAAGCTGCTGAAGATAAAGAAATCCATTTCCCATTTTCTTTTTGTGTAAAAGCAACTTCTTTAGGGTTATTATTTAGTTGGTGATAATAAAAATCTGATAATTTATTTATAGCCATTTTCTTGTTTTTAATTTTCTTGAAGTAAATATAAATAATTAAAGTGCAATTAAAATTATTTGCTTTTATAAGTTATGAGCAAAACTGACTTTTAAACAAAAAAATACTGTATAATCACAATAAAGGTAAATAATAGTAAGTTTGATACTTCATTTAAACACCAATTGTAATTGAATAAAAAGCTTTCCATCATCATTATTGCAGGTATATTTTTGGTGACAGGAATTGCAGCTGCTTTAAGTAGTAAACTTGAGTTTGATTATGATTTCGAACATTTTTTTCCGCAAAATGATCCTGATTTAGAATTCTTTTTAGAATATCGAAAAATCTATGAAAACGATAATGATTATGTCCTTATTTCTATTGGAAATAAAGAAGGTATATTTAATGCTAACTTCTTAAAAAAAGCTGCAAAATTCTCTAATGAACTAGAAAATTTAGACCATGTAGAAAGTGTTATTTCTCCAACACAAATTAAACAGCCCATTTTTACTGCTTTTGGATTTATTGAAGTACCCCTTTTGCACATTAACGACAGTAGCAAGTATGCTGCTGATAAAATTAGAATCCAAAAATCTAAAGAATACATTGGCACCCTTTTTTCTAAAGATTTAACTGCTATTGGTATTGTGGTACATAACTCTCAAATTATTACTAAAAAAGCTTCGGATGAACTGTTATTAAACATTGAAACCCTTTTTGAAAAGTACCACTTTGATGAAGTTCATTTTGCAGGAAAGATTAGAGGTCAAAAGGAATACCTCACAAAAATGAAAAAAGAGCTGATTGTTTTTTTAAGTATTTCTGTTTTTTTAATTATCATCTTTTTGAGTATTAGTTTTCGTTCTGTTTTTGGCGTAGTAGTACCTATCGCTACTGTATTAATTGCCATTATTTGTGTTTTAGGAGTCATGCAATTGTTTGGAAAATCGTTAGACGTAATGACAACCTTATTGCCTACCATACTTTTTGTTGTTGGGATGTCTGATGCTGTTCACATATTAAATAAATACACCGAAGAACTCAGGAATGGTCATCAAAAAATAAAAGCCATTAAAATTACTTTTAAAGAAGTTGGCTGGGCAACATTATTAACTTCTATCACTACTGCTGTAGGATTTATTACGTTAATGATGGTAAGCATTAAACCCATTCAAGAATTTGGTTTATACACCGCCATTGGAGTGTTAATTGCTTTTGTAATTGCTATTTTATTTTTACCAGCTTTATTATCTTTAATCAAACCTCCTAAAATTGCTCAAAAACCACATGCACAAAGTTTTTGGAGAAGCATTTTATCTGTATCATTTTTAATGGTTTTAAAACATCCTAAACGAATAATTGCTGTTTACTTAGGCATTATCATTGTTTCAGCTATCGGTTTATCAAAATTAACTATCAACTATCATTTGCTAGAAGATTTATCAGAATCAAACCCTTTGCAACAAGATTTTCGGTTTTTTGAGAATGAATATGAAGGTATTCGTCCTTTTGAAATGAGCATTGCTGTAGCTAAAAAAGATGCTACTATTTTTGATTACGAAGTGATGCAACAAATGGATAAAACACAAACCTATTTGCAACAACAATATGGTGTTGGCTTTATCTTTTCTCCCGTATCATTGGTAAAACTGATCAACAAATCCATTCATGGAGGAAGTAGTGAATACTACCACTTTCCTAAAAATAAAGCCACATATAAAAAAGTTATTAAAAAATTACAACATCCTTCATTAAAAAAAGAGCTCACTAAAATTATTAACCCTAACAACAAACAATGCAGGTTTACAGGTAAAATGGATGATGTTGGCAGTAAAAAAGCAACCGAATTAAACCAGGAGTTTCAAACTTATTTTAACAACAATATTGATAGTAGCCTTATCAATTATAAAATGACTGGTACGGCATTATTAGTTGATAAAAACAATGAGTTTTTAGCTGTTAATATGATAACAGGTTTAAGCATCGCTTTTTTATTGATTGCTTTAATCATCGGATTTCTATTCAAATCTGTTCGGATGGCATTAATATCCTTAGTTCCTAACTTTGTTCCGCTGATTATTATTGCTGGATTAATGGGGTTTATTGGTCATTCCATTAACATGTCAACATCCATTATTTTCACCATTGCTTTTGGTATTGCTGTTGATGATACCATTCATTTTTTGAGTAAGTTTAAGATTGAACAAAACAAAAACTTATCATTCATTTATGCCTTAAAACGTACCTACCTATCTACAGGTAAAGCCATTGTACTCACTACCCTAATTTTATGTGGAGGATTTTTATCCTTAATTTTTTCTGATTTTAAAAGCACCTTTTTAATTGGTGTTTATGTGAGTACTACTCTTTTTGTAGCTGTTATTACGGACTTAGTTTTGCTACCTGTTTTATTGATGATGACTAAGAAAAAACACTCGTAAATTCTTTAACCGCTATCCAACTATTGTTGGAATAAAGTGATTAAACCAGATAGAAAATCATAGCTTTTTTTAACTAAAAAAACTATTTTATTAGGTTGTTTTACTTTAGAAAATATAAACTTCGTTTAGTTTACTATTTAGATAATTTAAGATCTAATACCTTAAATTCTGTACGTCTGTTTTTCTGTCTTCCCTCATCAGTATCATTACTTGCTACCGGGTTAGCTTCTCCATATCCTTTGGCAACTAAACGAGATTTTGAAATTCCTTTAGCAACTAAATAATTTACTACAGATTGCGCTCTCCGTTGCGAAAGTTTCTGGTTATATTTCATACTCATTTCATTATGTGCAGCTGCAGAGTATGCAATACCTTTACGTTTAAATATTTTTTTAGCACTTTCTACATTTCGTGTTGCATCAGTATAACTGCTAATCTCTACATTTACAGTTGAGTTTTCATTTAAAATAACAACTAAATGGTCTAATTCTTTTATAGAAGAAGCTCTTAAAGTAGATTTATCAAAATCATACTCAATATTCTGCAACGTAAATTGCGTACCTACTCCCATTTGATCTGGGTTTATATCATCTCCAATATTATCTGTAAATAAGGTATCTATTGTTTTATTTTCTTTAGCCAACTCAGCAGCCAATAAGGCTTGCAATTCTGTATTGTTATCAGCAATTAAACTAGAGTCGCTGTAAATTCTAAAATCTTTATGCAAAACAACATATTCTTTTATATCTTCTAAATGGATAGAATCACTAACCATTTCTCCTGATTCAAGTTCTACCTCAATAAAATAAACACCAGGAGCTAATGCCATCACATATTTACCAGATTCGCTATTCGATTTAAAAATACCTTCTAATTCTCCTTCTACTTCCTTGTACAAATACATATCAGAACCAATTGCCACATCATTAAAATAAACCTTACCTAATAATAATGCTAATACTGGTTTGTTAATTTTACCTGCTAATATTCTAAAAATATCAGCTTCTCCTATACTTTTTTCTCCTGCGCCATAATAATACCCTGTTTCACCATCAGCAGATAAAACAAAATATCGATTATCATCAACAGTATTTATTGGGTAACCTAAATTTAAAGGAGTACTAAACCCTCCATTACCATCAGCTTGTACAGAAAAAATATCATAACTACCAATGCTTGTATGCCCTTCCGAACTAAAATAAAGGGTTACATTATCAGGATGTATAAATGGAGCATCATCATTGTAAATTGTATTTACATTTTGACCTAAATTTTGAACATTACCCCAACTACCATCAGGCTGAAACTCTGCTTTATAAATATCTCTACCACCTAAACCTCCATTTCTATCGCTAGTAAAATATAAAACTTTACCATTGGCAGATAAACTACAACTCCCTTCCCAACTATCCTTTTTATTTACATCACCTTTTAGTTTTGTCGGTTTACTCCAGTTTTTCCCTTCTAATTTACTCACATAAATATCTCCGCCACCATCACTTTTATAAATAAACAAGGTTTGTCCATCAACAGAAAGTGCTATTGCAGCATCATGTCCTGTTGTGTTAATATTGTCACCAATACTTTTAGGTTCTGTCCATTTACCATTTTCTTTGTAAGATATAAAAACATCTTCGGTGTAAGCTTTAGCCCCCATTGATTGCTCAATTTCTTCAGCACCTTTACTTTTAATACCTCTATAGGTAAATATCATTACCGACTCATCACCAGATATTACAGGTACATATTCCGAATACTGAGAATTAATTGGAAAGCCTATATTTTCTACAATATTTTCTTGTATGGTATCTGATAATATTTCTTTGGCATTTTGACAATTACGAATCATTTGTTTTGCCATTCTCTTTTGTTCATAATCCTCGGTTGTTGCTAAGGTTAAAAACATATTAAAATAAGATACTGCTTTATCAAACTCATAATTAACAGCATAAGCTTTACCTAAATAAAAGTTAACCAAATTATACTGTGGATTAGTAATTTTTACTTGTTCAATTACTTCAATCGCTTTTTCTTTTTGAGCAGGATCATATGTTAAACAAATCCCCATCATCAATTTATAATAAATATCGTTTGGCTTGTAATTATATAACTGCGTAAATTTATCTAAGGCTTCTAAATAATTTTCATTTTCAAAGGCTAATTCGGCTTTGTTTAATACTGTACTAGCCTCTTTTTTTGATAAAACATCATCATTCTGTGCATTTACAGCAGTTAATGATATTCCTAATAAAAATAAAATAGTGAATAATCTTATATAAATTTTCATTTTGATTGAGTTATAAATTGTTATTTTGCATGTAAAAGTACATAATAGAAAAATATCAACAAATCAAACAGTCAAGTAAAATACAATCGTTGTTTATTAATTATCCTAATTTAAATAAACTACTTAAGTTAAGGTTTGTTCTTTTCTCTATTACTATATTATTTTTTAGCTGTAATCCCACAAAACACCTTAAACCTGATGAAATCTTTTTACAAAGCACAGTTATAAAAAAAGACAATAGAAAAATTGATGCTGATGGTTTAAAATCTATCATTAAACAAGAGCCCAATAAAAAGATATTAAGCATCTTTAGATATCATTTAGGAATATATAATATTAGAAATAAAAAAGGGACTAAACAGTTTAAAGATGTTGGAGAACCTCCTGTGGTATATGATCAAATGCTTACTGAAAAAAGTGTACACCAAATGCACTTATACTTAAATAACAAAGGATATTACGACAATATAGTTACATACACTGAATTTTTTAATAATAACAAGGTTGCAGTACAATATAAAATAGAAACTGGTCAGCCCTATCTTATGAATAAAATAAGGTATCATATTAATGATAAAAATGTACAAACATTTGTTTTATTAAATCATACAAGAACATTATTACGAGCAGGCAATAATTCTTGATATTGATTTATTGGATAAAGAAAGAACAAGAATTAAAAATTTACTTAAAAATGAAGGCTATTTTTATTTTGAGAAAAGCTACATTAAATTTAAAGTTGATAGCACAATTGGTAATCATCAAATAAATATTGATGTTCATATTAGTAAAGATTTTAAAAATGACTCAGCAATTGTAAAGAATGAGTTTCAAACTTATGATATAAATAATATCAATGTATATATCGCAAAGAGTTTTAGAGATTCTACTCCTGAAGATATTACTATTTATGATAGTATTAGCATACGTTATAATGAAGAGCTACAATTTAACCCTAAGTTAATAAAACACACATTAGGATTAAAAAGAAATGAACTTTACAAATTAGAAAATCATCAAAATACGTATAAACATTTTTCGGGTTTACACTTATTTAAATCTGTTAATGTAAATTTTGAAGATGTAGGCAAAAACCAACTTAATGCAAATGTTTATCTAGCTACAGCTCCTGTAAAATCTTTTAGTGCAGAAGTTACAGGAACAAATACAGGTGGGTACTTAGGCGTTGGGGGTAGTTTACTATACCAAAACAGAAACATCTTTAAAGGAGGTGAGAAATTATCATTAAAACTTGCCGGAGGTGTTGAAGCACAACAACTAATTAATGAAGAATCAGCTACAGCAAGCGATAACCTTGGTGGTACACCTTTTAATACGATAGAGTTTGGACCTGAAATAACATTAGAATTTCCAAGACTACTACTTCCTTTCTTTAAGTTAGAAGATTTCTCTACCCGTTTAGCACCAAAAACATCTACCAGTGTTTTACTTAATTTTCAAACCAGACCAGAATATACCAGAACGCTTTTGCAATTAAATTTCGGATATTTTTGGAAAGCAGGAAAATACAAAAAGCATTTTGTTTACCCTGTAAATAATAGTTTGATAAAATTAAATTCAACCCCCGAATTTCAAAAAACAATAGATGAAGAAGACAATCCTTTCCTAAAAAACAGTTACACCGATCACTTTATTAATTCATCATCTTATACTTTTATTTACAATAACCAACGTTTAAATTACAGAAGAAATTTTATCTACTTTAAATTTAATACAGAATTTGCAGGTAATATGTTAACAGCATTCAATAATATAACCAACAAACCATACGATAATCCTGACACTAAAAGTTGGAATACTTTCGGTATTAGATATGCTCAATTTGTTAAAACTGATTTTGACATCAGACACTACCAACAGAAAAAAATCACCACATTTGTTAAAAGGTTATATATAGGTATTGGTAAACCTTATGGAAACTTAGATGTTTTACCTTTCGAAAAAAGTTATTATGGTGGTGGTGCCAATGGCATAAGAGCTTGGGAAGCTCGTTCTTTGGGACCTGGATCGCTATCTGATACACTATCACAAGGATCTATTAACCAAATTGGAGATTTAAAAATTGAAACTAATTTAGAGTACCGTTTTAAAATGACTAAAATATTTGAAGGTGCTGCCTTTATTGATGCAGGTAATATTTGGATTATAAAAGAAGATGAAAAAAGACCCAATGCAGAGTTTAAACTAGACAAATTATGGAATGACCTAGCTATAGGTGTTGGTGTTGGTTTAAGGTTAGATTTTAATTTCTTTTTAATTCGGTTTGATTTAGCAGCTAAACTTAAAGACCCATCAAAACCAGACCCAACTAAATTTGATTTAAAATGGAGGCACCCTACCCTTAACCTTGGTATTGGTTATCCGTTTTAGGTTTCTTGTTTCTTGTTTCTTGTTTCTTGTTTCTTGTTTCTTGTTTCTTGTTTCTTGTTTCTAACAATAAATAAATTTCATCAAAACATAGTCAAAAACCTAAAAAAACAAGTTAACTCATACCTATTATTTAGGCTATTTTTAAACTTTTAAACAAATTAGCTTATAACTTCTTTTTCAACTCATTTTTATATTAAATTTGCGTTCTATTTTTTAAAATCATTATGGATACAAAAATTAAAAGTGGTGTAGTTTCAGGGAAAGCCATGCAAGAGATTTTTCGTTTAGCGAAAAAGAAAAACTTTGCTTTACCTGCTGTTAATGTTACAGGATCTCAAACAGTAAATGCAGTAATGGAAACTGCAAAAGAGATGAATGCTCCTGTTATTGTACAATACTCTAACGGTGGATGTACTTATAATGCTGGAAAAGGTTTAAGTAACGAAAATGAGAAAGCTGCAATTGCTGGTGGTATCGCTGGAGCATTACATGTACATACTTTAGCAGAAATTTACGATATTCCTGTTATTTTACACACCGACCATTGTGCTAAAAAATTATTACCTTGGATAGATGGTTTGTTAGATGCTGGTGAAAAGCATTTTGCAGCACATGGTGTTCCATTATACAGTTCTCATATGATAGATTTATCTGAAGAACCTATCGAAGAAAACATAGAAATTTGTAAAAACTATTTAGCTCGTATGAGTAAAATAGGTATGACATTAGAAATAGAATTAGGAATTACTGGTGGTGAAGAAGATGGTGTAGATAACTCTGATGTTGATAACGCTTTATTATACACTCAACCAGAAGAAGTAGCTTACGCTTACGAAGAATTATCAAAAATAAGTGATCAGTTTACCATTGCAGCATCTTTTGGTAATGTACATGGTGTTTATAAGCCTGGTAATGTTGTTTTAACTCCTATCATCTTAAAAAATTCTCAAGAATTTATTCAAGAAAAATATAAAACAGGAGAAAAACCTGTTGACTTTGTGTTTCATGGTGGTTCAGGTTCTACTTTAGAAGAAATTAGAGAAGCTATTTCTTACGGAGTTATTAAAATGAACATTGATACTGATATGCAGTTTGCTTTTACAGCAGGTGTTAGAGATTATGTAAATGATAAAAACGATTACTTAAAAACTCAAATTGGAAATCCTGACGGAGCAGAAAAGCCAAACAAAAGCTACTATGACCCAAGAAAATGGTTAAGAGCTGGAGAGTTAACTTTTAAAGCAAGATTAAAACAAGCTTTTGAAGATTTAAATAATGTAAACACACTTTAATTAATAATTAAAAATGGGTTGGTTTAAAAGAAGTAAAAAAGGAGTTGTTACTCCTACAAACGAAAAAAAAGAAACACCTGAAGGATTATGGTTTAAATGTCCTGATTGTGCTAATGTTATATCTAACGAAGAGTATGTTGACAATCTAACTACTTGTACTGGTTGTGGATACCACGGAAGAATAGATTCTAAAGCATATTTTAAAATTTTGTTTGATGATAATAAATTTAAGGAGTTAAACCCTGATTTAACATCTGGTGACCCCTTAGAATTTGAAGACACTAAAAAATATACAGATAGAGTTAAAGCCACACAAAAGAAAACAGATTTAAAAGATGCCGTTAGAACAGGTGTTGGTAAAATTGACAAACAAGATTTAGTTGTTGCTTGTATGGACTTTGGTTTTATTGGTGGTTCTATGGGATCTGTTGTTGGAGAAAAGATTGCACGAGCTATCGACTACTCTATCAAACACAAAGTTCCATTTATGATGATTTCAAAATCTGGTGGAGCAAGAATGATGGAAGCAGCATTTTCGCTAATGCAAATGGCAAAAACATCTGCTAAACTTTCTTTATTAGCAAAAGCTGGTATTCCTTATATCTCTTTATTAACAGACCCTACAACAGGTGGTGTAACAGCATCTTATGCCATGTTAGGTGATATTAATATTGCTGAGCCTGGAGCGCTAATTGCTTTTGCAGGACCTAGAGTTGTTAAAGAAACAATTGGTAAAGATTTACCTGCAGGTTTCCAAACTTCAGAATTTGTTTTAGAGCACGGATTTTTAGATTACATCGTATCTAGACAAGATTTAAGAGAAAAAATATCTTTATCAATCAAATTGTTTAATAATTAAAACATCACAAATGAGAAAAATTTACTTAATCACTTCCTTAATTATTTTATTTAATATTTCAACTGCTCAAAACTTAATTGAAAACTCTGGCTTTGAAAATGGACCTATCCCAAATGCAGCCAATCAAGTATCATTTGCAAATTCTTGGATTGCTGGTTGCGGTGATGGATGGTTACCTTCTGTTGGATTTTTAGTGCCAGGAACCCCTGATTTATTTGACGATAGATCTAGTAACTGTATTGTTGATATACCATCTAATAAATGGGCTGTTAATACAACAGAAAGGACTGGTGGGCATCGATATATAGGAATTACAGGTGGCACAAACATTATTGCTAGAGATGGGAACTATCACTATAAAGAATCTGTTCTTGGCACTCTAAAAGAACAACTTAATGCAAATTGTGAATACACGATTGCTATGTGGGCAGCAGCTACAGAAGGTTATTCTCAAACATCATATCCATGTAATGTTTCTCAAATTACAAATAGTCCTAGCAATGCAATTCAAGTTGTATTAAGAAAAACTAATTGTAATGGTCAACAAAAAATTATTTTCACATCAAACAGCACTATTCCTAAAAGAAATTGGACAAACCTAATTGGAACTTTCACTTTAACAACAGCAGAAGCAGCAGTAGGTTATGATAAGATTGAGTTTAGAATGGCTCTCCAAAATCAAGGATTTACTAGTCGAGCAGTTTTTTTAGATGATGTAAGTCTTACTCCTCCAAGTTTGCCAACATCAAACTTTACCTTACCAGATTCTATTTGCTACGGATTAGATCTTTTTGCTGATGGAACAAATAGTACCAACGAGCAAAATCATCAATGGTCTGTTACTCTATCTGATCAATGGTGGAATACAACATGGGATCCAACAACAACTTGGTCAAGTGGATGGATTACAGGACAAGCCAATAATTCCAATTTAACCACATTATGTAATCTTAACTTAATAGCAGGTAATTTTTATCGTGTTAGATTAGCTGTCTCAAACTGTGTTTCTGCATGGGAAATTTTTGAAAAATTAATTTACATCATACCACCTCCATTTGTAGATGTAGGTGTTGATAAAAAAATCTGTCAAGGTCAATCAACAATGATTGGCAATCAATTATATCCTTTAGGTATAACTTATTCTTGGATAGGAACATCTCAGAACTCTTCATATGCAAATGTAAACCCAAACACAACGACAAGTTATATATTAACAGCAACTAATGAAGTGACAGGATGCAGTGCTTCTGACTCTGTCACAGTATATATAGATGAACCTATTCCAAACTTAAGCATAAGTCAATCCAATAGTAATCTATGTTCTAACGCTATTACCCTATATGTTCCAAACATACAAGGTGCTAACTATTTATGGCTACCTGGAAATCAAACAACCAATTCTATAACTATTACACCAAATGTTACAACTCAATATACTTGTATAGTTACCAATTCTTGTGCATCTTCAAATGCAACAATTACTATCAATCCAAGTACAATACTTTCTGGTAATTTTCCTTCAATTGTTGGTGGTTTATTTGTTTTTCCCTATCAACCTACAGTTATTTATGATAACACATTAAATGCCAATGTACAACCAGCATATAATGCAATTGAATATCAAGTTAAAGTTTGGAATAGATGGGGTAATCTAATTTATGACTACACTGATTATGATAATATTAATGGATTTTATAACGGTGAAATTCAGTGGAATGGTATTGCAAATATTAGTGTAAATTATTCTTGGTGGCAAGTGCTTTGGTACAACTATCAAGAAACAACTGCTGGACAGTATGCTCCACAAGGTGCATATGTACTACAAGTTAGACTACGTAATTGCGATTATAATCATTGGGTTATTACTAATCAAACGGTTACTGTTATTGATTCAAAAAAAGGTTCAAAAAATATTGTTACCGACCCTCTACTGAAATCAGAGACTACCAACATTAATGCTATAACTAGTGAAGAAAAAGAAATAATAGTTTACCCTAACCCCACAAATGGTATTGTAAATGTCAAAATCAATAACATTAATTCTAAAATTATTTTATCTGACTTTACGGGGAAAATTCTTCAAGAAAAAAACACATCGGGTCAAGAGCTTAAATTAAATTTATCTAACCAACCAAGTGGTATCTATTTCCTTAAAATAATTACAGATGATAAGGTAGTGGTTAAACAAATAATTAAGCAATAACCCATATTTTATGTCTCAAAAGTTAAAACTACTTCTATTGCTGATACTGACGATTTGTCTTTACGGTATAGCTAGTAGTTTTAATTTTTTTATTTGGGATGACAGTAATTTAGCTTTAGATTCTCGTTTTGAAAATTTTAATTTCAGCTTATTTACTGATCTTTTTACCTCTAGTCATTACGGACTATATCATCCTATCACCTCGCTCTCTTTATTATTAGACTATCAACTTAGCAATGGAAGCCCCTACCTTTTTCATACTACTAATATTCTTTTACATCTTATTAATATATTTTTAGTTTATAAATTTCTTTCCTTGTTATTTAAAAACAAGAATATCGTTTTTATCGCCTCATTTATTTTTGCGATACATTCGTCAAATGTAGAAACTGTTGTTTGGATATCTTCAAGAAAAGATTTGTTATACACTTTTTTTTATTTATGTGCCTCTATTTATTATATTAAATATCTTTATAAAAAAAGAACTTCTTTATATCTTTTAAGCCTAATATTCTTTCTTCTATCAATACTTTCTAAAGTTCAAGCAGTTCATTTTGTGTTAATTACATTTTTGATTGAATTATTTATTTCTAAAAATATTTCTAAAAAAAACTTTATATTAAGAATACCCTTTATAGTTTTATCTGCTTTATTTATTTACATAAACTATTTTATTCAAAACACAGATATTGTCAAAGAGTCTATTCAAAACAGTTTCTTTGAAAAAATAATTTATTCAGGCTATTCTATTTTTAGTTACATAAAACATTTAATTCTCCCTTATAAATTATCCATATTTTATCCCTACCCAATTTTTAATGTAAAAATTATTATTATTTCAATAATAACTTATACCAGCATCCTTTTCACGCTATATTATTTGTTCAAAAAGAAAATTTATAGCTTATTTTTTGGCTTAGCTTTTTTTACTATAAACCTTCTAATAATTTTAAACTTTTATACTATTGGAGAATCTTACATTAACGATAGGTATTTTTATATACCATCGATTGGTGGCGGGATTATTATCGCTTTTTTTATTGAAAAATTAAAATTTAACAATCCTATTTATCAAAAAATTACTTATACTGTTCTTACAACAATATTAATTATCTTAACTTTTTATAGGATACTTTTATGGAAAGATAATGTCAAACTTTTAGAAAATGATTACAAAACACATCCATCCTCTGAAATTATTGGAAATTCATTATCGGCAATATTAATAGATAATAAGAATTACGATTCTGCACTTATATTATTAAATTCAATTATAATTAAACACCCTAATTATTGGTCTGCAACTTACAATAGAGGTTTAGTATACTATAAATTAAAAAAATATGATTTAGCAATTAAAGATTTTAAATCCACTCTTAAAATAAATAACTATTATGAATACGCAATGCTATATTTAGCAATGTCCTATGAAAAAAATAGAGATTATAGTAATGCTGCTAATTATTTTTCCATTTATTTTACATTTAATTCTCATCCAAATCTCAATACACTTAAAAGAGCAGCTTTTTCATTTAGTGCTAATAACCAATATAAAAAATCAATAGCTCTTTACAAAAAAGCTATCCCCTTATCCCCTAATGATGCTACTTTATATTATAATATAGCTGATTGTTACGCTAGAATAAATGAATTTGAAAAAACATTATTATTTCTTGATAAAGCGATAAAAATCAATCCAAACTTTGTTGAAGCAATTCATTTTAAAGGAGTTATAAAGTTTAAATTAAAACAAAACGGATGTGCCGAATTAAATTTGGCTGCTAAAAAAGGTTATGATCTATCAAAAAAAGCATTGCTTTTTTATTGTCAATAAATTTAATTACATTTGCAGCCATAAAAAATCATACATAACAAACATTAAAATAATTTTAGCATGTATTTAACAGCAGAAAAAAAACAAGAATTCTTTAAAAAGTACGGTGGAGACGCAAAAAACACTGGATCTACAGAAGCACAAATTGCTATGTTTACTTACAGAATTGCTCACTTAACTGGGCACTTAAAAAACAACAGAAAAGATTTTGGAACGCAAAAAGCGTTATTAGATTTAGTTGGAAAAAGAAGAAGGTTATTAAACTACTATATGCACAAAGATATTGTAAAATATAGAGAGTTAATTAAAGAATTAGGTATTAGAAAATAAGCATTGAAAGCAAAAATCTAATATCATAAAAAATTAAAGGGGATGCGTAATTTATTACACTCCCCTTTTTTATTATATAGTAAACAATTAAAAAAGGTGCATGGTGCACCAATATAAATCTTCCGCAATGAGCGGAAACAAACAAAAAATATGTCAAAAATTGGAATTAAAAAATCCTACACGTTAGGTGATGGAAGGACCATCGAATTAGAAACAGGGAAATTAGCTAAACAAGCTGATGGAGCTGTAGTATTAACAATGGGTAAAACTATGATCTTAGCAACAGTAGTATCTGATACAACTGCTGGAGATGATATGGACTTTTTACCATTAACAGTAAATTACAAAGAAAAATTTGCTGCTGCAGGAAAAATTCCTGGAGGATTCTTAAAAAGAGAAGCAAGACCAAATGATAACGAAATATTAGTATGTCGTTTAATTGATAGAGCATTAAGACCTCTTTTTCCAGCTGACTACCATGCTAACACATTAGTAGAATTACAATTAATTTCTCACGATCCAGAAGTTAAAGCTGATGCTTTAGCTTGTTTTGCTGCTTCTGCTGCAATTGCTGTATCTGATATTCCTTTTAATGGACCAACATCTGAAGTAAGAGTTGCACAAATTGATGGAAACTGGATTATGAATCCTACTCCAGAGCAAATGGAACAATCTGATATCGACTTAATAGTTGCTGCAACTGCAGAAAACATTATGATGGTAGAAGGTGAAATGTCTGAAATTTCTGAAGCTACAATGCTAGAAGGAATTAAAGTTGCTCACACAGAAATTAAAAAACAATGTCAGTTACAATTAGATTTAGCTGCTGAAATTGCAACAGCTCAAACGAAAAGAACTTACGATCACGAAAGAAGTAACGAAGCATTAATGACTAACATTAAAGCTGCTTGTTACGATAAATGTAGAGCTATTGCTGCTGAATCTATTGCAGATAAAGCATTAAGAAGCTCTAAATTTGGAGCAGTTAAAGATGAATTTGTTGCTACGTTATCTGAAGAAGATCAAGCTGATAAATTCTTAATTGGACAGTATTTTAAATCTGTACAAAAAGAAGCTGTTAGAGATGTAATCTTAAACGATAGATTAAGATTAGATGGAAGAAAATTAGATGAAATTCGTCCTATTTGGAGTGAAGTTGATTATTTACCAAGTGCACATGGTTCTGCTGTGTTTACAAGAGGTGAAACTCAATCATTAACTACTGTTACTTTAGGTAATGATAGAGATGCTAAAATGGTGGATGAAGTAACAGCTGAAGGAAACGAGAAGTTTATGTTACACTATAACTTCCCTTCGTTTTCTACTGGTGAAGCAAGACCAAGCAGAGGAACAAGTAGAAGAGAAGTTGGACATGGTAACTTAGCCTTAAGAGCTATCAAACCAATGTTACCAACAGGAGAAGATAATCCTTATACAATAAGAGTTGTATCTGAAATATTAGAATCTAACGGTTCTTCATCAATGGCAACTGTATGTGCTGGAACATTAGCATTAATGGATGCTGGTATCAAAATGAAGAAACCAGTTTCTGGTATTGCAATGGGATTAATTACTGAAGGTGGAGCTGGAAACTTTGCTGTATTATCTGATATTTTAGGAGATGAAGATCACTTAGGAGATATGGATTTTAAAGTAACAGGAACTCCTGATGGAATTACTGCTTGTCAGATGGATATTAAAGTTGATGGTTTACCATACGAAGTTTTAGAACAAGCTTTAAACCAAGCAAGAGCTGGTCGTTTACACATATTAGGTGAAATGGCTAAAACAATTTCTACTCCAAATGCAGAATTAAAATCTCATACTCCAAGAATAGTTCAAATTACTATTCCTAAAGAAATGATAGGTGCAATTATTGGACCTGGAGGGAAAATTATTCAAGAAATGCAAGCATCTACTGGTGCTACAATTACTGTTGAAGAAGCTGATGGTGTTGGTAAAGTTTCTATTATGACAAATGATGGTGATGCAAGTGATGCTGCTTTAGCTAAAATTAAAGCAATTACTGCTGTACCAGAAGTTGGTGAGGTTTACAAAGGAAAAGTAAAATCAATCACTAATTTTGGTGCTTTTGTTGAAATTATTCCTGGTAAAGATGGTTTATTACACATCTCAGAAATTAGACACGAAAGAGTTGAAAAAGTAGAAGATGTATTGAAAGAAGGAGAAATGATTGATGTAAAATTAATCGCTGTTGATCCTAAAACTGGTAAATTAAAATTATCAAGAAAAGTATTATTAGAAAAGCCTCAAAAAACTGAAGCTTAATAAAACAAATTTTCGCACTTGTTGCGAAATCTGTTTAATAAAACTACAAACCTCCTTTGAAATAAATCAAAGGAGGTTTTTTTATTTTCAAAAATCACCTCTCCCCTCCTATTTTTTTTGCATTATTAACCAATGCTTTTTCGTAAACTAAGACTGTTGATTTTCTCAACAAAAAATGATACCTTCGTTCAACAATATTTAAGAAAAGTTAAAACGTTTCTAATATGAATGTTGGCACCAATACAGAAAAAACCAATTTCTACAACAAACCTCTATCAAAAACAAGAAAAAGTTTATCTTTGTATCATATGAATAAAAAATATAAAATAGCGAGTTTGTTTTCGGGCTGTGGAGGATTGGATTTAGGTTTTATTCAAAATGGTTTTGAGGTAGTTTGGGCGAATGATTTCTTTAAAGAAGCAGTTGAAACCTACAAAAACAATATTGGAGATCATATCGTTTATGGAGATATTACTCAAATTCCAAGTTCAGAAATTCCAGATAATATAGATATACTTTTAGGCGGTTTTCCTTGTCAAGGATTTTCAGTTGCCAATACAAAAAGAAGTATGGAAGATGAAAGAAACTTTCTATATAAAGAATTGATGCGGTTAGTTAAGGATAAACAACCCAAATATTTTATTGGAGAAAATGTAAAAGGACTTTTATCTATACAAAACGGAAAGGTCATAGAAATGATTGTTGATGATTTTCGTTCTTTAGGTTATGACGTAGAATATCGTTTATTAAAAGCATCTAATTATGGCGTTCCACAGAATAGAGAAAGAGTAATTATTATCGGAAATCGTTTAGGATTAAAAAACCCTTTTCCAAAAATCACACATAGTTTAGAAGATGATTTGTTTAACAAATCAACAGAACCATACGTAACAGTTAAAGACGTAGTTGGTCACTTAGCAAATATAAGAACACGAGATAAACCTTTTAAAATAAAAGGGAAAACAATCCATAATCACGTAGCACGAACAAATGTTTCTGACAAATTTTGGGGTAGAAAAATCAAAGTAAATCAACACGAAATTTGCGACTATTTAAAAGAATGGAGAAATAAAAGCGGTTGGTCAACAAAAAAAGTAGATGAACATTTTGGTTATGCTCACACTGCAGGACATTGGTTTAGAAAAGATAATAATTCAGGAAGTATTCCAAACCCTAAAGATTGGTGGGAATTAAAGAAAATCCTTCAATTTGATGATAAATTCGATAAAGCAGTTACAGATTTAGAATTAAAAGAAATCAAATTTGAGCAGTCTTTACGTATTAACAATTGGGAAAGACCAAGCGATACAATAACTGCAACAGGACCAGAAATTCATCCAAATAGAGAAAGAAGAATGTCAGTTAGAGAGTGTGCAATTATTCAAACATTTCCCGATGATTTTATTTTTAGTGGTAGTTTAGGTAATATGTATAAACAAATAGGAAATGCAGTTCCTGTTTTACTTGCAAATAAAATTGCAGAAGTAATCAAAAATGAATTAACCAATTATGAGCATAACGAAAAAACAGAAAGAAAAATTAGCACACATAGAAAAGTTAGAGTATCGATATCTTAAAAAATACTATCACTTTTTAAAATTTGCTGAAGACGAATTATTATACGGTTTCAAAACAAAAGCAGAAATCGAAAATGATTGGATGGATAAATACAAATCAGGTATTTCAGATTTTGCTGTTGGAGCTGAAAGAATTGTTTATTCATTATTAAATGGTAAAGGAATTGGACAGCCTAATTCTGCACCAGTTGGAGCAGATTTATTTTTTGAAGTACAAGATGCTTTTATCCATATTGATTTAAAAACTGTTAGTGCATCTTTAACAGGAAAAACAAATATTGGAGATTACACTAAAAACATCTTTGTCGGAACAAATCAAAATAGTTATAAAGGTCAAATGATTGTTAATAAAGGTGGAGCAAATGAAGAATATCGTGACTACGAGCCATCGTTGCCTTCATATTATAATAAAGGAAAGGAAAAGGAAAAAATATGTCTTTCATATTTCGTAACCATTCTTTACGACAAAGACACTCTTGACACTTTAGTAATGTGTATAGTTTGTATGCCTAATGGAGATTTAGAACCTCATTACACGACAAGAGTCCTTCAAGCTGGAAAAAATATTGATAAAACAAGATTTCGATTTACAGACGTTCCTAATTTCGAACTTTTACCAAATAATGAAAAGAGAATCCAAGTAGTTTATTTTGACAAAAAGATGGATGATACTTATAAGAAAAAAGTGAAATTCTTTGAAAAACTGTATGACAAATCGTAAAACGAAGGTGCTAACAATAAGTATGAAATCATAGTTTTTTTTTACCGCAGGCTCATAAAAAAACTATACTTCATGTATTAAAAAATAAGTACCCTGTAGTAATCCTTCCTGAATTCAAGAACTTGACGCAACAAATCTAAATTAATAGATTTGTAAAATGGAAGTAAAAAAAGTCTGGGCGACTCACCTTAAAAGAACGAGTAATTATTCAAACACTTTTAGAAGAAAACAACTTACCAATCATCTACCAAACAGAAAATTGGAAAACCAAATTAGAAACAAGCAGTATTAATTCTCAATCAACGAGATAATTCGAGAATCTGTTGGTAACACTTTTGATTTAAAGTGAGCTGCCCAATTCCCTTCTTCATCAACTAAAAATTTATTAAAGTTCCAACCTACTCTGCTATTTTTTACTCCATTCAACTCCTTATTTCGTAACCAAAGATAAATAGGGTGAATTCTTTTTCCTTTAACAGCAATTTTAGAAGCCATTAAAAAAGTAACACCATAATTCTTTCTGCAAAAAGAGTTGATTTCACTATTCTCTCCTTTTTCTTGCATTAAAAATTGATTACAAGGAAACCCAATAACAACTAATTTCTCTTTGTATTTTTTATACAAGGTTTCTAATTGTTCATACTGTTTCGTATACATACATTTTGAAGCAACATTGACAAACAAAATTTTCTTTCCTTTAAATTGACTTAATGATACGGTATCGCCATCAATATTTATAAAAGAGTAAGCATAAATAGATTTTGTTTGTGCAGTAGTTAAAACAGAAGACATAAAGAAGAATAATATAAAGATAAATGTACGCATCTCGCAATATAATTGAAAATAATGATTTCCTTATAAAACATAGATTAAAAAAATTAATGAATCATCTTATAATTCTCTATTCATAATTAAGCATTCCTAATTATTTCCATTAACTTTGCGTTTCAAAAAATTATCATAAAATGATTAAAATAACATTACCAGATGGTGCGGTTAAGGAACTTCCGAAGGGAAGCACTCCTATGGATGTCGCAAAAAGTATTAGTGAAGGTTTTGCCAGAAATGTAATTTCTGCCAAAGTAAATGGGATAACAGTAGAAACCGTTACCCCTATTACCACTGATGCTGATGTTATTTTATATACTTTTAATGATGAGGGTGGTAAGGAAGCATTTTGGCATTCTTCTGCTCACATTTTAGCGCAGGCATTAGAAAAATTATACCCTGGTATTAAATTAACTATTGGACCAGCTATAGAAAATGGTTTTTATTATGATGTAGATTCTGGTGAAGAAACAATTCATGAAGCAGATTTTAAAAAGATTGAAGATAAATTTTTAGAATTAGCAAGACAAAAAGTTGATTTTAGTTTAAGAGAAGTTTCAAAAGCAGATGCTTTAGCAAAATACAAAGCTGAAGGAAACGAATATAAAGTTGAGCTTATCGAGAATTTAACGGATGGCGAAATTACTTTTTGCGATCATTCTGATTTTACAGATTTATGTAGAGGTGGACATATCCCTAATACAAGCATTGTAAAAGCATTTAAAGTAATGAGTGTTGCTGGTGCTTATTGGAGAGCTGATCAAACAAAAAATCAGTTGGTTCGTGTTTATGGAATTAGTTTTCCTAAACAAAAAATGCTAACAGAATATTTAGAGTTATTAGAACAAGCAAAATTAAGAGATCACCGTAAATTAGGTAAAGAATTAGAATTGTTTGCTTTCTCTCAAAAAGTTGGTCAAGGTTTACCATTATGGTTACCTAAAGGAGCAATGCTAAGAGAGCGTTTAGAAAACTTTTTAAAGAAGGCACAAACAAAAGCTGGTTATTTACCTGTAATTACTCCACACATTGCGCATAAAGATTTATACGTTTGTTCAGGGCATTACGAAAAGTATGGTGAAGATTCATTTCAGCCCATAAAAACACCTCACGAAGGTGAAGAGTTTTTGCTAAAACCAATGAATTGCCCTCACCATTGTGAGATTTATAAAACATCACCAAAATCATACAAAGATTTACCGGTACGTTATGCTGAATTTGGTACGGTTTACCGTTACGAGCAAAGTGGAGAGTTACACGGTTTAACGCGTGTTAGAAGCTTTACACAAGATGATGCTCACCTATTTTGCCGACCAGATCAGGTAGAGGATGAATTTATGAAAGTAATTGATTTGGTGTTGTATGTTTTTGGAGCGTTAGGCTTTGATGATTTTACAGCACAAATTTCATTACGTGATCCAGAAAACAAAGAAAAATATATTGGTTCTGATGAAAATTGGGAAAGAGCAGAAGCAGCAATTATAAAAACTGCTAAAGCAAAAGGATTAAGAACTACTGTAGAAACTGGTGAGGCTGCATTTTATGGCCCTAAACTAGATTTTATGGTTAAAGATGCTTTAGGAAGAAGCTGGCAGTTAGGAACTATTCAGGTAGATTACAACTTACCAGAACGTTTTGAATTAGAGTACAAAGGTAGTGATAACGAGATGCACAGACCAGTAATGATACACCGAGCACCGTTTGGTTCTATGGAAAGATTTATTGCTGTTTTGATTGAACATTGTGGTGGAAATTTCCCTTTATGGTTAACTCCTGAGCAAGTTGCAATCCTACCAATTAGCGAAAAATTCAATGATTCGTCTAAAAATATTTTAAATTCGCTAAATAATTACGATATTCGCGGCTTCGTAGATGATCGCAATGAGAAAATCGGTCGTAAAATTAGAGATGCTGAAATGAAAAAGGTTCCTTTCATGCTGATTATAGGAGAGAAAGAGATTGAATCTAACTCTTTATCAGTAAGAAAACATGGCGAAGGCGATATAGGAACATTTACCATAGAGGAGTTCGCTAATTTGATTAACGATGAAGTAAAAAAAGATATAAACAACACTAAAACTTAAAGTCATAGCTAAAAGATTTAACAATAGAGGAAGGCGAAGATTCGAAAAAAAAGAAGACCCGCATAAGATCAACGATAAAATTCGTGCAAGAGAAGTACGTGTAATCGCTGACGGTGTTGAACCAAAGGTATATCCTATTGCCGAAGCATTAAAATTTGCTGACGAACAGGAATTGGATTTGGTTGAAATTTCACCAAATGCAGAACCGCCAGTCTGTAAAATTATTGACTATAAAAAGTTTTTATACGATCAAAAGAAGAAACAAAAGGAGATTAAAGCTAAAGCACAAAAGATAGTTTTAAAGGAAGTGCGTTTCGGTCCAAATACGGATGAACATGATTTTGAGTTTAAATTAAAACATGCTCGTAAGTTTATTGAAGAGGGATCAAAAGTAAAAGCTTTTGTTTTCTTTAAAGGACGAACAATTATATATAAGGATAGAGGTCAGATTTTATTATTAAGATTGGCACAAGAAATGGAAGATATTGCTGTAGTAGAAGCATTACCTAAAATGGATGGTAAACGTATGTTTATGTACCTCAATCCTAAAAAGAAAAAGTAAAATAGTAATTAACAAATAAATTATATAGTATGCCAAAAATGAAAACTGGCTCCAGTGCAAAAAAGAGATTCCGAGTAACTGGTACAGGAAAATTAAAAAGGAAACATGCTTTTAAAAGTCACATCTTAACAAAGAAGACTAAGAAACAAAAGCGTAATTTAACTAAGTCTGGTTTAGTAAGTAAAGTAGACACGAAAAGTATTAAATTACAATTAGGAATATAAGCCTAATAAATGTTACCGCAAAAATCGGTTAACGTAAAGTTAAACAAGTAAACAACCAGGGATTTAGTTTTAAGATTCTGAAACGAACACTAAATTTCAAAAAACGTAAATGAAATGCCTAGATCAACAAATTCAGTAGCTTCAAGAGCAAGAAGAAAAAAAATCATGAAGCAAGCCAAAGGTTACTTTGGTAGAAGAAAAAATGTTTGGACAGTAGCAAAAAATGCTGTTGAAAAAGCAGGTGTATATGCATACACTGGTAGAAAACAAAAGAAAAGAAACTTTAGAGCACTTTGGATTCAACGTATTAATGCAGGAGTTAGATTACACGATATGTCTTACTCTAAATTTATGGGAGAATTAGCTAAAAAAGATGTTCAATTGAACAGAAAAGTATTAGCTGATTTAGCAATGAATCATCCTGAAGCTTTTAAAGCAGTGGTAGATACTGTAAAATAATAAATTTATCCCTGAACATGTTTTGCGAAAGCAAAAGCAACGAAGGGAAACTTATATTTAAAAGGGAAACAAAATTTGTTTCCCTTTTTTAATGCCTTAAATTTAGAACATGATAAAATTTATAGAAAACTTACCTAAAGCAGAATTACACTTACATATTGAAGGAACTTTTGAACCTGAATTATTGTTTGATATTGCTAAACGCAATAACTTACCTTTAAAATATGAATCTGTACAGGCTTTAAAAGAAGCTTATTCTTTTGATTGTTTACAAGATTTTTTAGACATTTATTATCAAGGTGCCAATGTATTAATTACAGAACAAGATTTTTACGATTTAACTTATAGTTATCTACAAAAATGTGCCCATCAAAATGTGAGGCATACCGAAATTATGTTTGACCCTCAAACACACACAGCAAGAGGTATTGAATTTAAAACAGTAATAAATGGAATTAGTAAAGCTGTAGAGGCAGCTCAAAAAAACTTAAATGTTTCGGCATTATTAATAATGAGCTATTTAAGACATTTATCTGAAGAAGATGCTTTTAAAACTTTAACACAATCCCTACCCTATAAAGATAAAATTGCAGCTGTAGGTTTAGATTCTTCAGAAAAAGGAAACCCACCATCAAAGTTTAAAGCTGTTTTTGAAGCTTCAGTTAAAGAAGGCTACATACCTGTAGCACATGCTGGTGAAGAAGGTGATGCAGCTTACATTTGGGAGGCTTTAGATATCTTAAAAATTAAAAGGATAGACCACGGTAATAACTGCCTACAAGATGAGAAATTAGTACAGGAAATTATTAAACGCGATTTAGCATTAACGGTTTGTCCACTTTCTAATACTGCTTTACAAGTCGTTTCTGATTTAAAAGATCATTCATTAAAAAAGATGATGGATTTAGGATTAAAAACCACCATTAACTCTGATGACCCTGCATATTTTGGAGGACAAGTCAACCAAAATTATATTGATACTCAAAAAGCATTAAACTTAACTAAAGAAGATCTTTACCAATTGGCTAAAAATTCTTTTCAGTATTCTTTTTTACCTGATGCCAATAAAGATAAATATATAGCAGAGTTGGATGCTTATTATTTAGCTAATAGCTAAAGTTCTTTATTAAATTAATCCTAAATAATAGAAAAAGAATACCTTTGAAAAGTGGAAACAAAACGACTAAATAAAGCCATTTCAGAAACCGGTTATTGCTCTAGACGAGCTGCCGATAAATTGATTGAAGAAGGACGAGTTAAGGTTAATGGTAAAAATCCAGAATTAGGCACAAAAGTTACAGCTAATGATACCATTAGTGTAAACGGAACGGTGATTACCAAAGAAGTAGAAAATGTTTATCTAGCTTTTCATAAACCAATTGGTATTACTTGTACTACCGAGCGCCATATTAAAGGTAACATTATTGATTACATCAATTATCCAGAGCGTATTTTCCCTATTGGGAGATTAGACAAACCCAGCGAAGGCCTTATTTTCATGACCAATGATGGAGATATCGTTAATAAAATACTCCGCTCAAAAAATAGTCATGAAAAAGAATACGTGGTAAGCGTTAACAAAAAAATTACCTCAGATTTTATCCATAAAATGGGAAATGGAATTCCTGTTTTAGATACTGTAACTGACAAATGTAAAGTTAAAGCAATTAACGATACTACGTTTAATATCACGCTTACTCAAGGTTTAAACCGTCAAATACGCAGGATGTGTAGTTATTTGGGTTACGAAGTAAAAACCCTAAAACGCATTCGTATTATGAACATTGCATTGGGGAATATAAAAGTTGGAGACTATCGTTCTTTCACTGAAAAAGAGCTACAAGAACTACACTTGCTAATTGCTGATTCTAGTAAAACAGCCGAAGCTTCTTAGGTTATTTATCCCTTCCTATTATCAATATCATTTTACCACCTTGATGCACCTCAATTGAATTTTCTTTTTCAATTATCATAGTAGGAATACCATCAAAATCAGCTATTTTACCTGTTAAAGTAATCACTTTACCATCCCATTCTGTTAATGGATCGTAACTAAAATTGGTAATGTTTTTTTTCCAGATGGCAACTGTAAATATTTGGTTAGGATAATTTTTATCTAAGTTAAAAAATAAGTGCCCATTTTTAGTTTTTCTTGCTCCAACAACTGTTCCAGTAACAGTAACTTTTTTACCAGAACTCATTAATCGTTTTGCCTGTACGGTATTATAAGTTCCTTCGGGCAAGTCTGTTTGTTTAATAGGTTTTACATCTCTTTTTTGTTTTTCGGGTACCCAATCATTTACATTGTTTTGATTCTCTAATGCCTCCTCTAAACTATCAGGTAATTGATAAAAGAAATTAATTCCGGTGCTCTTTTCTAAATCATTAATGCTTACTGCAAAGCTTGTTACCGGATTCAATATTTTTTTATTGGGCATTATGAATGCTATTGCTTTACGGTTTTTTAAATCTAACGCTACTTTATAATAGTAATTAGGAATACTGATTTGATTAACTCCTCTTTCAATTACTGGCAAACTATCCGATAAAATTGGTCCAGTAACAACGTATAGTTGTGTTTTAGGATGGTCATAAATATAACCTCTTAACAAACCTTCTAAATCAGCCCATTTTTTACGGTTAAAATCTCCCAATTGTGGTGACATATTAGAATAATAATAAGATTCTGATAAGGCTTTTTTACTCCATCTAAAATCTGCTGAAGGAGCTAAATGCCCTCTATCATAACCAAAACCATCGTAGGTGTATTTTTTAGTCTCTTTATTATAAGTCTTTAAAAAGTAATCTTTTTGAGTTGCAGACCCTGTTTTAATTAAGGTATCTTGTCTAAAATTGTTAGATCGTTTTACCTTTCCATTAATTATTGCTGGGATAATAATATGGGCTACCCATTTTGCTTGTTCATGCTGTTCAGAATAAACTAAACTATACGCCAAATGATTAATTAACTCTTCTCCTTCTAATAATTTGGGTAAACCAACAGCCTGAATATCTTGTTGTATTTTATCGAGTTTTAGCTCATTTACTTCCGAGCGTAAACTGTCTTTCTTTTGATTTAGACTTGCTATCTCTTTTTCTATAACACTAATTCTGTCAACAGTAGATTGTGTTTTTCCAACTAATGAAAAAACTAGAAATAATAATGCTAAAAAAGGTTTAATCCTATTCATTCTTTTTTTACGAAATTACTAAGATATACCTTCCTATTTAGAACTCTTACATTATTATTAAGACAATATTTAGACAGAACCAGGTTTATTAGCTTTAATCCCTAAAAGCATTAAGATAATTCCTAAAGGGAGTGGCATCCAGAAAAAGTCTAACAATTCAGTTAAATGACTTGATGTTGAACCTATTTTATACATCACAAAAGAAGCCACAAAACAAAGTATAGATAAAATTACTGATACTACTTTATTCATCTCTTTTAATTTTTCTACTTATTGTTTTACAAACTTAAAGCTACTCGCTCCATCATCAAGCACTATAAAATAAATTCCTTTATTTAAGCTGGTAATATTTAATGTTTGTTTTGATGAGTTTATTTTTTCTGTTAAAACTACTTTACCCAACACATCTAAAATTTTGATGGTATTATTTTCTGTATCATTTAACAAAGCGTTTTCTATTGTTAACACATTGTTTGCAGGGTTAGGGTAAATTTTTACAGCTAACTTAGTGTTTTCATCAATTCCTGTACATACATTAACAGTTACTGTAATTGGAGCACGTTCACTCTTACAATTTGCTTCTCTAACTTTCCAATTATAAAAGAAATAATAATGATCTAAACCACCATTTTGATTCGCACTACTATGTGTTACAGCTCCTATCCCACTTAACGTGTAAGGGTAATTTACATTTGCATTATTTCTATACATATCTATTGGAGAACCACCAGAAAGACCCAATTGATAATCTGTACCAGGATTTACTGTAAACCCTAAATAAACGGTTTGTTGTCCTGAAGGAACAGACACAGAAGTTGATTGCAAAACAGTTCCTGAAGCATCTCTTAACTCAATTGTTCTAAGTCCATTGGCACCTGAATATATATCAACAGAATCTATTATCATACTTTTATCTACATCAAAAAATAAATGTTGTTGATTAGTAAAGTTTCCTCCTCCTCCAGTATTATCAGGTTTCCCCATAATTTGTAAAGGATTAGTTACTACACTTTGTAAATAATAGGTTACATCAGCTGTTAAAATTGGTGTAGTAAAAGTACTTCCAGTATTAAAAGGTGTTCCTCCTGCTGATGCGTTGTACCAATCGATATCACCTGAAGCAGTAGCAACTAAACTAGCTGAAGTATTTTCACAAGTAACGTTTCCTGTAACTTGTGGTGCCAATGGTGCATCAACAAAAATATAGTTGGTTTTAGAAACAACATCATTTCCAAAATTATTTGTAGCTGTTAATTGAACTGTATACAAACCATTAGTTTGGTAAATATTGGTTGGATTTTGTTGGTTTGAAGTATTTCCATCACCAAAATTCCAAGACCAAGATGTAGGTCCATTAGTAGATATATCAGAAAAATTTATAATCCCATTACAAGTAGTATCAACATCCGCTACAAAATCAGCTGAAGGAGAAACTCCAGACATATTACAATTCCAATCGATTTCAAAGCCAGTATCTTCAACTCCTCCATCCGAATGAAAGACTATAGTTATTGAACCACCAGTAGAGGATATGGTTGTTGGAATGTTATTGTTACAATATTTCCCAATCAATGTAGAAGAAGTATTTGGACCATCAAAAACATCTAAATAATCATAATCACAACTTCCATTTGTACCTGCTTCTATTGCAAAACTTAAAAAGTTTAAATCTACTGTTGAAGCACCTGTTGGTGCAATGGTAATTTGCACATCTTCACTTGTACCATATCCTGAAGCTGCTCCTCCACTATCAAATATTTTTCCATTACATGATGTTTGTGTAGAAACAACGCCATTAGTTGGTAATATAGTAACACATGGTAAATTTGCATCAATGGTAATAAAAGCTGTTTTAGTTTCTGTATCAGTACCACATGTAGCACCTCCATCTGCAAATAACTCTACAGCATAAGTTCCATAACTTGTATAAGTATTACTTGGATTAACTTGTGTGCTTAAATTTCCATCACCAAAGTTCCAAGAGAAAGAAGCTCCATTAACACTATTGTTACTAAAGTCAACCGTAAAAGGGACACTACATGAAGAAACTATTGGTGCAGAAAAATCACTCACTGTTACCGGTGAATATATATTACCAACCCCCACAGCATACCATGCATTAGTTACAGCTTTTACCTGAGAAGTACAACCTCCAAATAAATCTACAGCAGATTGAATAGCATAAAACCTTGCATCAGCATATCCAGAAGAAGAGGTTAAGTATATCGTTAAGTTTCTAAATGCAACTTTACTTGCATCTGTTAAACCTAAACCATTTACAGTATAAGCATCTCCGTTATCGTTAGTTCCTGTACCTCCATCAGTTAACAAAACATACCAAAAATTTTGTACTCCACTATTGGTATGAACTCCTCCATTATCACCTCCACTTAAAGATGCCCAATTAGTTCCAAAATAGGTATCAGGATCACCTTGAGAATTTGGATCTTTCATATCTCTAATTATAAAACCTAAATCTTCGCCAAGTTGCCAATTTGCTTGTGTTGGCCTGGCAACATATTCAATGCTTACTCCAAAAATATCACTAAATGATTCGTTTAACGCACCTGATTCAGCATTGTAAATTAACCCAGCAGTATTACTTGTTAAACCATGAGAAATTTCATGACCCGCAATATCTAACGCAGTAAAAGGAGCATTATTTCCGCTACCATCACCATAAGTCATTCTTGATCCATCCCAAAAAGCATTAGAATAATTTTGATCATGATGAACATGACTTATTAAAGTAAAGCCATTACCATCAATACTATTTCTCCCATGTACATTTAAAAAATAATCATAAGTCATTTCTGCTCCCCAATGAGCATCTAATGCAGCATCAGGTGTGCTCCATGTTGCAGACCCATTAGTTATATCTGCTGTAGAATAATTAGTTGTATTACCATTTGAGTAGGTCTTTATTCCATTACCTCTCCCCGCCTCTTGCAATCTAAATGGACCAACAGAATTATCACAAACAATAGTTTGTGTACCACTATATAAAGTAGATGCTGTTCCTGTTACATCTGCTTCATGAATTTGGTCTTCTTCCCAAATATTTTTACCGGTTGAGGCATCAATATAAATTTCTCTTCTACTAAATGGTTTTTGAGCGTAAATATTAAATTGGTAAGCCAACACTAAATTATTAAGAACATTCCCTTTTTTGTTTATCCAAACTAATTCCCCTTTAGGGTAATAAGTTGCATTAGGATTATTTTGTTCTTCTTTAAGTTGAGCTTCTTCTGATGGGATTTGCCATTTATAAAGGCTTGCACCGATATTAGTTAAGGCTTTATTTAAAGCTACAGATTCAGTAATACCTGTTGATGTATTTACATTTATATCACTAAATAAATTACCATTTAATGATACAATAAGACCGTTTTTAACATGGACAATATAATTTCCAAGCGTTGTAGGTACACCATTAATTAATTGTTGGTAACGAAAATGTGTAAAACCAAGTTTATCTTCTTCTACTTTTAATAGTTTTAAATTTATTGCATTTTCTGATTTAGAAAACTGAGCTAACCAACTCTCCAATTTATCAAAAGATAATTCTTTACCTTTTTTAAACTTTACAAAATTAGGTATAGCAGTATGATCTTTTAACCGAACAACCTCTGCATTAGCTATTTTATCAGCAGCAGCTTTACCTCTTAAAATTATTGTTTCAGCATTTGTATTTGATATTAACAGAATTGTTAATAATAAAGTTAGTAGTTTTTTCATATTAAAAAGGTGTTTTATGAACTCTTAAAAGTAAGATTATCAACTCACCCTTTTTTAACACATTCCACCTTAAATTGGAATCCAATCACTAAAGGTTACTTAAAAACACCATCCCCTACAAGGTCTAATAAATATGTTCTTTTGCCATTTATCATTAATAAGATAAAAGCATCTTCTCTACCTTTTTCTTTTACCAATTTTAATAACTCTTTTGCTTCGTTTAAAGTTCTAAACTCACCAATAGTAAAACGCGTTAAACCATCATCCAACATCACTTTATTTATTTTACCATATGAAGAAATTAAGCCACACTCAAAATATTTGGGATTTTTTAGCGCTGCAACTTGTACCACAAAAACTAATTTTTCGGCAGTTTGAGATCCATATTTTTCATTAATCTCTGTCTCAGACAATTCATTAAGCTCAACTTTTCTCTTAGCAACTAGCAGTTTAAATTTACCGTCATTATCAGTAATCACCTCATTTATAGCAATGTCTTTTTTAGCTTTACCAAGCATCGTAACAACACCTTCTATCACAAAATTTGAATCTACTAAGCTTACATCTTCTTCTTCTAAAAACAATAAATAATACTCATCTGCAGGCAAATTAGAAAATTGATAGTTACCATCAGCATCTGTAGTATCGGTAATATTTAGTGTTCTTGATTTATTGGTTATACTTACTACTAAATTAGCAATTGGTTTTGATGGGTTTCTGTCATCCATTACTACACCAGTAATCGTCATTCCATCATTAATTATTTGATAGATATCATTTTGACCAAAACCTCCTTTGCGCGCAGAAGAAAAGTATATATTTCCTTTTTTTGATGTACTGTAAAAAATATCGTTTGACGTTGTGTTAATCGGGTAACCAACATTTATAGGTTTAGAATAAGTGGAATCTCCATTTATTTTGGCTTCAAAAATATCATACCCTCCCATAGAATTATGTCCTTTTGAACTAAAGTTAAATTGATCTCCAGCAGGTTGAAAAAATGGAGCATCTTCATCTAATTTTGTATTTATTGATGCTCCTAAATTTTTAATATTACCCCAATTCCCATCTTCCAATAATGTAGCACTATACAAATCTTTACCTCCAAATCCTCCAGACCTGTTACTCGAAAAAATCATAAAATTACCATTAGGATTAACAGCAGCATGTCCTTCCCAATATTTAGAGTTCATTGCTAACCGTTTAGGTTCACTCCATTTTCCATTTACTTTATCACTTTCATAAATATCTCCAGAAAACCCTTTAGTATCTTTATATAAGTACAAGGTATTTCCATCCTCACTAATAGAAATTGCAGCTTCGTTTAATTTTGTATTAATACTATCGCTTATCAAAACGGACTGTGTCCACGTATTATTAATGAATTCAGCTTTATAAATATCTTCATTATAACTCCCGTTTACGGTTGCTTTATTGTATTTATCCTGTCTTTCGCCAACACTTTTAACACCTCTATAAGTAAATACTAACATGGTTTCGTCAGCATTAATAGAAGGACTGTATTCATTTGCACTAGTATTAATATAACCTCCCATATTTACAATTTCTAAATGCAAAGAATCTTTAACCAATTCTTTACCATTTTTACATTGTTGAATTAATGAAGGGATCATATTTTTATAACTCGTAGAAGTTACCATAGATGCTTGTGCCGTTTCAAAAGTTGTAATAGCGATATCAAACTGATAATTTATAGCATATGCTTTCGCTAGATAATACAAAACATTTTGTGTAGCTGGTTTTTTATCAAATACTCCTTGTAATAAAGAAATTGATTTATCTAAATCATTCCCTAATTTATAATAACAAACAGCAGCCTTTAATTGATAGTCTAACTTTTTAGGTTTTTCAATAATTAGCAATTCATACAATGGTACAGCATCATAATAATTACCATCGTCAAAAAAAGTATTCGCATCTGTTTCATTGTATTTCTCACCTCTTGGTTCGTATTGAGCTGAAGCATTTAAAGTAAAAAATACAGTTATTATAAAAACAATAAATAGTGATAAATTTTTCATATAATATATTTTATGTTTGATAGATTTAATCTGCAATTACGCCATTTAACATTACTTTATCAATAGTATTGGTGCCGAATGCATAGGGCATAAATGCGTAGGAAGAAATTGCTTTTGTGATAAATAAATTTGCTTTTTTACCCACAGCTATACTTCCATGCGTTTTACTTAACCCCATTGCATATGCACCATTTATAGTTGTCGCATTAATAGCTTCTTCAGGTGTCATTTTATAATTAATACATGCTAATGACATTACAAAAGGCATATTTCCAGAAGGTGTTGATCCCGGATTAAAATCTGTTGCCAAAGCAACAGGTAAACCTCCATCAATTAACCTTCGGGCAGGTGCATACGGTATGTTTAAGAAAAATGAGCAAGAAGGCAACAATGTTGGCATTACCTCAGAGTTACTTAAAGCTACAATATCTTCTTCTGTCATTACCTCTAAATGATCTACAGACAAAGCTTTATTTTTTATACCAGCTTGTATTCCTCCAATTGATGTAAACTGATTAACATGAATTTTAGGTGTTAAACCTGCCGCAATTCCTGCTTGCAAAATAACATCCGTTTCTTCGGGTGTATAGTAATTAGTTTCACAAAACACATCAATAAAATCAGCTAAACCTTCTACTTTAATAGTTGGTATCATTTCATTGATAATTAAATCAATATAAGCCTTTCTGTCTTGTTTATATGCTGTAGGAATAGCATGTGCTCCTAAAAAATTAGCCTTAATGGTTAATGTACTTTCTTGCTTTAAACGCTTGATAACTCTCAACATTTTCAACTCTCCATCAACACTTAAACCATAACCACTTTTAATTTCTACTGCTCCTGTACCTGTTTTTTTAATCTCTTCTAATCTACTCCATGCGTCATTAAACAATTCTTCTTCTGTTTTGTTTTGAAGTTTTTTGGCTGAATTTAAAATACCTCCACCTTTAGCTGCAATCTCTTCATAAGTTAATCCGTTAATTCTATCTACAAATTCTTCTTCTCTACTTGCGGCAAAAACAAGGTGCGTGTGAGAATCACAAAAAGAAGGAAAAACCATTTTACCAGCAGCATCAACAACTTCCCCTTCGTAATTAACAGGGCAGTTAATCATCTCTCCAAAATCTTTAATCAACTCATTTTCAACTAATAACCAAGCGTTTTTAAGAGTTGGTAATTGCCCCATATCTGCACCTAAAACTTTTTCTTTTTTAGCGCTATCTACCTGAATTAATTCTTTGATATTTTTGATGAGTATTTGTTTCATTTCTTCTTGTTTTATCTTTCGAAATTAGCAAAAATTAATAGTATTTTAGCATCATATTTTTCAGTTATGGCAGGAAACTCTTTTGGTACCTTATTTAAACTCACCACTTTTGGTGAATCTCATGGTGAAGCCCTTGGGGGAATTATTGATGGCTGCCCAGCAGGACTTCAATTAGACCTCAATTTTATTCAAGAAGAACTTACAAAACGTAAACCTGGACAATCAAAAATTACCACCCAACGAAAAGAGGATGATAAAGTAGAGATTTTGTCAGGCGTTTTTGAAGGGATAACAACGGGTACTTCTATTGGTTTTATCATTAAAAATACCAATCAAAAATCTCAAGATTATTCGCACATACAAGATAAATTTAGACCATCTCATGCCGATTATACCTACGAAACAAAATATGGTGTAAGAGATTATCGTGGTGGCGGAAGAAGTTCTGCCCGAGAAACAGCTTGTAGAGTTGTTGGTGGAGCCATTGCTAAACAAATACTTAATCATTATGGTATTAAAATCAATGCTTATGTATCTCAGGTAGGAGAAATTAAAGTAATCAAACATTATTCTGAATTAGATTTAAATAACACTTATAACAATGCAGTTCGTTGTCCGGATGAAAATTTAACGGACATGATGTTTAATTATATTGATAAAATTAGAAAAGAAGGAGATACTATTGGTGGTATTGTAAGCTGTGTTATTGTGGGTACTCCTGTAGGATTAGGAGAGCCCGTTTTTGACCGAATAGAAGCCGATTTAGCAAAAGCTATGCTAGGTATTAATGCTACCAAAGGTTTTGAAATTGGATCTGGATTTGATGGTGTTACCCAAAAAGGATCTGAACATAATGATGAGTTTTACACTTCGGCTTCGCTCAGTGACCAAAATTCAAAAATTGTAAAAACAAAAACTAATAAATCTGGTGGCGTACAGGGAGGTATTAGTAATGGAGAAGACATCTTTTTTAATGTTGCTTTTAAACCTGTTGCTACTATTATGCAAAAGCAAAATACCATTAACAATAAATTAGAGGAAGTAGAAATTACTGGTAAAGGAAGACATGATCCTTGTGTTTTACCAAGAGCCACAATTATTGTAGAAAGTATGACTGCTTTAGTTATGGTAGATCATTTATTAAGGAATAGAACATCGATATTATAATTGATACTCGAAATAACATTTCAAGTATTTGTTGAGAATGCTAAATCATATATAACTTAAAAAATAACATTCAATAGAATTATAACCTTTAGGATGAGTTCAAATAAATTACAATATTTTGAAGGAATACGAGGTTTAGCTGCTTTAATTGTTGTTTTTCACCATTTAGATTTTGTTCTTTCACTAAATTTAGATACCAAAGTATTTAATTTCATATATAACCTTTCAGGCTTTGAAACACTCAGTAATATTTCTCAGTCAATATTTAGCTTCTTCTTAAACGGTAACCTAGCAATCTTCACTTTCTTTTTTATGAGTGGATACGTTATCTCTATAAAATTATTTACAGGTAATAGTAAAACTTACCTAATTAGTGCCATTTCAAAAAGATATTTTCGTTTAATGCCTCCAATCTTAGGCTCTATATTAATAAGTTTTTTCTTAATGAAATTCAACTTAATATATAACATAGAGCTTTCAACAGTTCTAGGAACAGAAAACACTTTAGGCTATTTTTATAATTTTAACCCAAGTTTTTTGTCAGCATTTAAATCTGGAGTATGGAATGTATTATTCACTACCAACCGAGCCGGTTATAATGGCCCATTATGGACAATGATGCCTGAATTCTACGGTTCCTTATTATGCTTTTTAACTTTTATTATTTTTAATAGAATAAAAAAAAGACATTACATCTACATCATAATCCTATTAACTTCCTTATTAATTAAAACCCCTTGGATCACATCTTTTATTCTAGGTTTTTTAATTTGCGATTTAGATTATTCTACCAACTGGCTTAAACATCTTTCTAAACTTACTCAAAAATACATTTTCACCTTTACTACCCTTTCAGTGATACTTTGCATAAGTATAATTATTATCGATAAAATAACTGGTTTTAATAAATGGCCATATTCTAATACTATAACAAGTTTTTTATTAGTTTTTATTACTATGAAATCAAAAGGATTACAAAAAATATTTCAATTAAAACCATTTCTTTGGTTAGGAAAAATTTCGTTTAGTGTTTATCTTTTACATTGGCCTATCCTCTGCTCACTTACTAGTTATATCTACTTATCTACAGGCTTATCCAGGAACTTAAATATATTAATCTCTTCAACCTTTACGCTAGTCTTTATTTTTCTTACCTCCTCATTATATACAAAATTCATTGATCAAAAATCAATAATAGTTGCAAGAAAAATTGGAGAACTAGTAAAAAACAAACTCTTTTCTCATCTTAACAAACTCAATATAGATTAAAACCCCATAGGTTTAAGAACTTTTTACTCTTAAAAACTTTACGCCCCAATAAACTTTCTAACTTTATAAACTTTCTAACTTGATTAACTTACTTAAATGAAAAAATTAGCATTACACTGGAAAATATTAATAGGAATGGTACTAGGTGTTGTAGTAGCATTAGTGCTTGTACAGTTTACTTGGGGAGCTCAATTTATTAAAGATTGGATAAAACCATTTGGTAAAATGTTTATTAATGGTTTAAAATTAATTGCCGTTCCATTAATATTAGGATCTTTAATTAAAGGTGTTTCCGATTTAAAAGATATTTCTAAGCTTTCTAAAATGGGAGGAAGAACTATTGGGATTTATGTGCTAACCACTGTTATGGCTGTTACTATCGGTTTAGTAGTGGTAAATGTTATCCAACCCGGAAAAAGCATTTCTGAAGAAACACGAACAGAATTATTAGAAAGTTATAAAGATGATGCCGAAAAGCGACAAGTAGCTGCGCATCAACAAAAAGAAACAGGTCCGCTTGAAGCCTTAGAAAAGTTGGTTCCCGATAATATTTTTGCTGCAGCAAGTAGTAATAGAAATATGTTGCAAGTAATTGTTTTTGCTATCTTTTTTGGTATTGGTTTGATATTAATTCCTGCTGATAAAGCCAAACCTGTAAAAGCATTTTTTGATGGTTTTAATGAAGTAATTCTTAAACTCATTGATTTAATTATGTTGGCTGCACCTTATGGTGTTTTTGCTTTACTGGCTGCTTTGGTTGCCGAATCGCCAAGTTTGGATTTATTTCAGGCATTATTATGGTACGCTTTTTCTGTTGTTTTAGGTTTAGCTTTAATGATTGGCATTTATGCCCTAATGGTTAAAATCTTTACTAAAAAATCTCCAAGCTTCTTTTTTAAAGGCATCTCCCCTGCTCAACTGTTAGCTTTTTCTACCAGTTCTAGTGCAGCAACATTGCCTGTTACTATGGAAAGAGTTGAAGAGCATTTAGGTGTTGAAGAAGAAGTCGCTAGTTTTGTTTTACCAATTGGTGCTACTATTAATATGGACGGAACAAGTCTGTATCAAGCTGTTGCGGCTGTTTTTATTGCTCAAGCTTTTGGTATGGATTTAAGTTTAGGTGCTCAATTAGGAATTATTGTTACTGCAACATTAGCTTCTATTGGTTCTGCAGCTGTTCCTGGTGCTGGTATGGTAATGTTAGTTATTGTTTTAGGACAAGCAGGAATTCCTGAAGCTGGTTTAGCCTTAATTTTTGCTATTGATAGACCTTTAGATATGTGTAGAACTACTGTAAACATAACTGGTGATGCAGCAGTTTCTATGCTAGTTGCAAAGTCTGTTGGTAAATTAGGCGAACCCAAAGAAAAAAAATGGGATGATCAATACAAGAAAGAAGCTTAATCTAAAAAATCATTAGCTTCAAGATTTTCTCATTGACAACCCTTATATTGCTTTATATTTAACTATTAATATAACTAATCTTCCCCCCCTAAAACAAATACATAATGAAAATTAATACGACTCCTTATGGAGTAAAATTTTCTCTTTCATCAATATTGTTATTAATGGCAATTGCTTTTTATCAACTTGATTCATTAATACTTTCCTTCGTGCTTATCACAATTATTATTTTAATATTATCTTCTCGAAGTGGGATCGAGTTTAATAAAAAAAATGATAAGTATCGTTCATACATAACATATGCAGGTATAAAAAAAGGGGATTGGAAGGGTTTAAAGACTTACGTTGGAATTGTAATTATTTCTAGAAAAGGCACAAAAAAAATAATGGGGTTTTATCAGACATCGTCAATTAATAAAAGTGAAAATATTTACCAAATATTCCTTGTTGACAAAACTCATCGTAATAAAATGAAAATTGGAACTGAAATTAAAAGAAGTAACGCAGACATATTTGCGAACTTAATTAGTAGTGAACTTAATATTCCATTAGTTAAATTTTCTCCGAAAATATCTCAAAGAACTTTAGATCGAAAGTTAAAAAGATAATAAATATTTGGCTAATCTTTAAACTTTAAAGCTCAGAGGTTTTGAAACTCACAATATTCTATATGCAATTCAAGAAAACTGAATTCAGTTACTCTCTCAATATTTAAATTTTCTTTACTGCTCACGTAAAAAGGGGGAATCCAACACAACAAACTATTTCCGGGCAACATTTCCCTCTTAGAAAAAGCCTGTGCCGATTTTATTTCGGTTTATCGAGAATAAGGTTTTTTATCGCTAATTGTTCTCGATACAAATTTTATTTATTTTACTAGCGTAAAAAAATGTAAAATTCACTCGAACTGACAGGCTCATTCAGGTTTATCTAAAAAAAGATAAACCCTGTCAGTTCGAGTGATTCGAGGAACGAGAATTGTATCGAGAACAGCTCGAAAAATAGTTACTCGGTATAACTTTAAAAACAATGGTTTAACAATCATTTTTTTTTATAGAAAATACTAGAACGGACAGTGATCTTACTGCTGATTAACAAAAGAAAAAATAATCTTCCATTGCTTTTTTATTACGTTGTTCAAAAAAGGCTATAATTTGTTGTTGAGCATTTTCATTGGCTACAGTCACAATTATTTGAGAATTCGAAATAGTATCTAACGCTTCAAAAGGTAGTAATTTTTGACCGTAAATATCTTTACCTATTTTTTTAGGGTTATCGCAAATCCATTGAAAATCTACCTTATTTTCAACTAACAATTCTGCCACATGTTTCCCTTTTTTACCTGCACCCCAAACTACTAGTTTTTTGTTTTTTTGATAATCAGATTTCAAAAAGTAACTCAATTTAATATCAATAAAACTACTATCTGCATAATTGGGATCTGTTCGAGATGTTCTTGTTGAATAATCTCGCCAATAATGCAATACTTTATCGCTTGGCAGACAGGTTAAACCTGCAGCTTTAAAACGGAAAACTAAATCATAATCTTCAGGATAAATATCAGGATTAAAAGCTCCCGATTTTTCAAAATCAGAAACATATGACATCCAACACGGAGAAGGAATGACACACTCTTTATAAATCTCATCAAAATTATTACCTAATCGAGTTAAACCATTTAGCCAATCTTCATATTTTTTAAACCCACCTCCTATTTCTCCATCACAAAAATAACTAACCAAGCCTGTAGCTAAAAAACCTGTTCCTGATGTTTGCAAAGCAGTCAACATCGTTTCCAATTTTATTGGTGCCATCACATCATCAGCATCCATTCTGCTAACAAAATCGCCTTTACTTTTTGAGTAAGCCAAACGTAAAGCATCAATAATTCCGTTTCCCATATTTTTAAACACTTGTATTCGCTTATCTTTTTTAGAAAAATCTGTTAATATGTCAAATGTCTTATCAGTAGAATTGTCATCCACCACTAATAATTCCCAATTGGTGTAGGTTTGACTAAGAATAGAATCCAGGCATTCTTCTAAAAATAGCGCTGTATTTTTAGCTGGCATTACAATACTTATTAGTGGGTTTTTCATAAGGTTTCAAAAGTCGGAATTCCAATTTATATCCACCCTAAATTTTCCAATTAATCTATATTGGAAGAAAAATTGATTTTTATCGCTTAAATCACACAACAAATCTTTTTCTACAACAATATAATCCTACAATTTTAGTTAGTTTTGAAATCATATTTTTGCCAACTTATTATTCGTGAATTTCAAACAAATCATACCTTTAATTGCCCTAATGTTCTGCTTTTTTGCGCTTTCAGCTCAAGAAACAGCTACTGTTAATGGCGTTGTTAAAGACAACAAAGGCAAACCTGTTGAGGGTGCAAACATTGCTGTTATTGGAAAACCAGGAGGTACTACTTCAAAAAAAGATGGTTCTTTTAAATTAAAAATCCCTGCCAATCAAGAAGTAACTATTGGAGTAACCTTTATAGGCTATAGCACTTACAAAGAAATACTTACGCTAAAAGCTAATGAAACTAGAACTATAACCCCCTCTATAAAAACAACTATTACAGATATAGATATAGTAGACATTGTAGAAGAAGGTTCTCGTGGAGGAACAATGAAAAAAGTTGACCCAAGGTTAGCAACTACTTTTAGTAGTGCTTCGGATGGTTTTGAAGCCATTTTAAAAACATTGCCTGGGGTTTCATCTAACAATGAGTTAAGTTCTCAATACTCTGTAAGAGGTGGAAATTTTGATGAAAATTTAGTTTACGTTAATGATATTGAAATTTACCGTTCTTTCTTAGTAAGATCAGGAAGACAAGAAGGGTTAAGCTTTATCAACCCAAGTATGGTTAGTAACATTCAATTTTCTGCCGGTGGTTTTGAAGCTAAATACGGAGATAAGATGTCTTCTGTTTTAGATATTACCTACAAAGAGCCTGATGATTTTGCGGGTTCGGTAACCTTTAGTTTGCAAGGAGCAGCAGCTCATATCGAAGGAGCAAGCGATAACCACCGTTTTACTTATTTAACAGGTGTGCGCTACAAAACCAATCAATACATTTTACAGAGCTTAGATACTGATGGAGAATACAAACCATCATTTTTTGATATCCAAACTTACCTTACCTACGACATTACCGAAAAATGGGAAATTGGTTTTTTAGGAAACATTGCCCGTAACCGTTATAATTTTATTCCTGATACGCGACAAACAGAATTTGGGACTATTAATCAGGCCTTGCAATTAACCGTTTATTTTGATGGACAAGAAGTAGATCAATTTCAAACCTATTTTGGTGCCATTAGTAACACTTATAACCCCAATTTAAACACAGAATTAAAGTTAATCACTTCATTTTTTAGCACCTTAGAAGATGAAGCTTTTGATATTGAAGGAGCTTATAGAATTGATGAATTAGAAAGAGATTTAAGTAAAGAAAGTTTTGGTGATGTGAAATTTAACAGAGGTGTTGGTGGTTTTTTAGACCATGCAAGAAACACCCTTGATGCTAATGTATTTAACATTGCCCATAAAGGAAAAAATGTAAAAGGAAATCATACTACCTTTTGGGGAGCAAAATATCAACACGAAATAATTCAAGATCGTATTAGCGAATGGGGAATTATAGATTCTGCTGATTATTTAATTCCTAGAGATATAGATTCTATTGGCTATACAGACCCAAGTGCTCAGCCTTTACATTTGTTAACCTTAAACGAGACCTTAAAATCACGCATATCTTTAAACAGTAATAGATATAGCGCTTATATGCAACGTTCTTGGGCTTTCGAAAAAGATAGTATCAACTATACTTTTAACCTTGGTGTTAGAGGTGCTTATTGGGATTTTAATAAAGAGTTTATTTTTAGTCCTAGAGGTGGCGTTTCTATCCAACCCAATTGGAAAAAAGATTATTTATTTAGCCTTTCGGGAGGTGTTTATTACCAACCTCCTTTTTATAGAGAAATGCGTGGTTTTGATGGACAGATTAATGAAAACATTAAATCTCAGGTATCTTACCAAGCGGTTTTAACTTCTGACCATAATTTTAAAGCTTGGAAACGCCCTTTTAAATTTACTACTGAAGTATATTACAAACTTATGAAAAATGTAATTCCTTATGAAGTTGATAATGTTAGAATACGATATTTTGCCACCAACAATGCCAATGCTTATGCTGCAGGACTAGATTTTAAAGTGAATGGTGAATTTGTTAAAGGCGTAGAGTCTTGGTTTAGTATGTCGCTCATGAAAACTGAAGAAAACTTAGTGGATGATCAATACACTCAATACATTAATAGTGATGGTGAAAATATTATTCCTGGATATACTTCCAATACTACTGCAGTAGATAGCACCATTATTTATCCTGGTAATATCCCCCGCCCTACTGATCAACGTGTAAATTTTGCTTTATATTTTCAAGATTACGTTCCAAAACTACCTAACTTAAAAATGCATATTGCGTTGTATTATGGAACAGGATTGCCTTTTGGACCAACAGATAACCATGATAGATATAAAGCTACTTTAAGAATGCCTGCTTACCGAAGAGTTGATATGGGATTCTCTTATTTACTAAAAAGTGAAGAAAAAAAGTTTAAAGGTAAAAACCCGCTTAAACATTTTAAAAATATTTGGGTGAGTTTGGATGTCTTTAATTTATTACAAATTAACAACGTAATTTCTTATTTATGGGTGCAAGACGTATCTGGAAGAAACTATGCTGTACCCAATTACCTTACATCAAGACAACTGAACTTAAAATTCCATTTGGAGTTTTAAGTTAGTAGATACTAAACATCCTGTAGAAAAATAATGAGGTATTAAACAATAAAAAATAGTAATGTTATTTAAATCTTTTTACTTCTCATTTATTCTTTATCTTGTTATTAGCTTATTTGCATGCAAAAACAAACCTTCTATACCTCAATTTAACATTAATGTTGAAGTTAATGATTTGAATTTTGGGAATTATACACCCGGAAAATATTCCTATAATAATCATGAAATTTTCACCAAAGAAATAAACAACCCTTTTAAAATTAAATATAGAGGTAATGCCAGTTCGCATGCACCTAAAAAAAACTTTTCTTTAAAATTTTCAACTAAAATTAGTTTAGATAACTCAAGCTCTCATAAAAAATGGAAACTTAATGCTGAATACATTGATAAAACATTTATGAGAAATAAATTAAGTTACGATCTATTTAGATCTTTTTCTAAAGGTAACATTTCTCCAAAAATAACTTATCTTACAGTTAACATAAATGGTAATTACAATGGGCTTTATACGCTTTTAAAACGGGTTGATTCAGACTATTTAAAATTAAATAAAAATGATACAAATGCTATAATATTTAAGCAACCTCCTATTTCTTATTCAACAGAAAAACACGCCAATAAACACAAGCGTTTAATATCATATAGCAATAAAGCAATTTTTTATAAAGAATTTTCTGCCAAAGCAAAAAATAAACTAATAAAAGAAGCTTACTACAACCAGCGGTATCCTAATATCTATAAGTCAGATAAAACTTATATCATACACGAACTAACCGATTTTATTTTTAATTCAAAAGATATCGATTTTAAAACTAAACCACTATGGACTGAAAGTCCATAGGTTTCTTAAAAGGCGACTGAAAGTCGCTCCCCCCACTCTCTACTCCAATATAAAGTCTGAGTTATTGTTGTCATT
>Ga0256845_1000231_pt1 | contig 52839 bp, 43 predicted proteins | sample RiftiametaG_FD_189101 | JGI IMG/M metagenome (GOLD analysis project Ga0256845, IMG submission 189101) | Tube worm associated microbial communities from hydrothermal vent at the East Pacific Rise, Pacific Ocean - Riftia | ecosystem: Host-associated > Annelida > Integument > Unclassified ...
TGCAGCATGGCGGACTTTTGCATAACCAAATTCTCGCTTATTAGAGCTTCCAACTTTTCCGCCTAATTGATGTGCCATTGTTTGCATTCCGTAACAAATACCTAATACAGGCACATCTAATTGAAAAACAATATCATTGGCTCTTGCTGTATCTGAACTGGTTACACTTTCAGGTCCGCCAGATAATATAATGCCATCTGGTTTAAATTGTTGAATGATTTTTGCATCAAGATCATAAGGATAAAGCTCACAATAAACGCCGAGTTCACGCACTCTGCGAGCAATCAATTGCGTATATTGCGAGCCAAAGTCAAGAATAAGAATTTTTTGTGCATGGATGTCAGTTAATAAATCTGAAGACATTAGGATTAAAACCTTTAAAAATAGCTATTTAGTTGATTGGTAGTTAGGCGCTTCTTTCGTAATTTGAACATCATGAACATGACTTTCTGCCATGCCTGCTGCGGTGACTTTAACAAATTCGGTTTTACTCCGGTAAGTTTGCATGTCTTTGCAACCCGTTAAGCCCATTGAAGAACGTAAACCACCTAACATTTGATGAATAATTGCTCCTAAGATGCCTTTGTATGCAACTCGCCCTTCGATACCTTCGGGAACAAATTTATCGGCAGCATTGTTCGATTGAAAATAACGATCTCCAGAACCATGTTTTTGTGCCATAGCCCCCAAAGAGCCCATACCTCGATAAGACTTATAAGAGCGACCTTGATAGAGTTCAATTTCTCCGGGAGCTTCTTCTGTACCGGCAAACATAGAACCTGCCATAACAGAATAAGCGCCAGCAGCTAGCGCTTTACACATATCACCCGAATAACGAACACCACCATCAGCAATTAATGGTACGCCTGTGCCTTCTAATGCTTTAGCCACATTATTCACCGCTGAAATTTGTGGTACCCCGACACCTGTAACAATTCGAGTGGTACAAATTGAGCCAGGACCTATTCCAACTTTTATTCCGTCAGCTCCAGCGGCCACTAAATCTTTAGCGCCTTGTCCTGTTGCCACGTTTCCGCCTATCACTTGAATATCAGGATAGTGCGTTTTTACCCATTTCACTTTATCTAAAACACCTTGCGAATGGCCATGGGAGGTATCCACTAAAATAATGTCAGCCCCGGCTTTAACTAATGCCGCAACACGGTCTTCTGTATCAGGGCCTGTACCTACAGCGGCTCCAACACGTAAATGACCTAAGCTATCTTTACAAGCATTTGGTTTGTCTTCTGCTTTTTGAATATCTTTAACCGTATACATGCCCGTTAGGCGGAAGTCTCCATCAACCATTAACACTTTTTCAATTCGGTGTTGATGCATTAAATGAAGTACGTCATCAGGTGTTGCTGATTCAGTCACTGTGACTAAGTTTTCTTTGGTGGTCATTACGGTGGTTACAGGTTGTTCAAGTTGTGTTTCAAAACGAATATCACGACTTGTGACAATCCCGAGAAGGTCGCCATCTTTAACTACTGGTAAACCGGAAATTCCATATTGCGAGGTCATTTCTTTTAATTGACCAATTGTGGTATCTGGCGTCACGGTTATTGGGTCGGTCACGACTCCACTTTCAAACTTTTTGACTTTGAGCACTTCAGCAGCTTGTGATTGAATATCCATATTTTTATGAATAAAACCAATGCCGCCTTCTTGAGCAATAGCAATTGCTAAGCGAGATTCGGTCACTGTATCCATAGCCGCAGAAACTAAAGGGATATTAAGACTAATATCACGGGTTATTTTAGTTTTAAGATCCACCATATTAGGCAGAACTTGAGAGAGAGCAGGAAGAAGTAAAACATCATCAAATGTGAGAGCTTCTTGAGTGATTCGCATTATAAATTTCACCGTTTCGAGAAGGGCTTATACAGCCAAAGCGGGATTATACAGAGTTTTTGTTTCGAGTAACAATTATTTTTTACCTTATTTTTATTGCAATTCACTGTTTTTGTTGGTGAAATAGCACTGTACAATATTCGTATTAGCAATTAAATATCATAATATTGAGTCATTCTCCATTTAACTTATCAATGGCCTAAAAGTATCACTATGAGAAAACCTTTTTTACAACCCCAACAAACTTCCACGTCATTAAACCGTCAAGTGATGACGGTAACTCAACTCAATAAAAAAACTAAAAATTTAATCGAATCGGAACTCGGAAGTGTTTGGCTAGAGGGTGAAATATCTAACTTTATTCAAGCCGCTTCGGGCCACTGGTATTTTTCTCTTAAAGACTCAAACGCACAAATAAAATGCGCTATTTTTAAATTTAAAAACCGCTTAGTTAATATGTCACCTAAAGAAGGCGATAAAGTTGTTGTCAAAGGAAAAGTTAGCCTTTACGAAGCTCGAGGCGACTACCAAATGATTGCTGATTATATGGAACCTGCAGGGCTTGGTAAATTACAACAAGAACTTAATCAATTAATTAAAAAGTTAGAGCTCCAAGGATTATTTTCTGCCGAAAATAAAAAACCATTGCCGTTTTTACCTAAAGCGATTGGTTTGGTAACATCGCCTTCTGGTGCGGCGGTGCATGATGTTATCGCGGTATTGCAACGCCGTTGCCCAATGGTTCCTATCATTATTTATCCAACTCAGGTTCAAGGGAAATTAGCCGCCAACAATATCATTTTGGCATTGGAACAAGCTAAAAAACATAATCAATGTGATGTTATTTTAATGACTCGAGGAGGTGGTTCTCTCGAAGATTTGTGGAGTTTTAACGATGAAAAATTGGCTTATTTTATCGCAGATTATAACCTACCAATTGTAGCAGCCATTGGACATGAGGTTGATGTTACAGTAACCGAGCTTGTCGCAGATTTACGAGCAGCTACGCCATCGGCGGCGGCAGAATTAATTGCCCCTGATCAACAAAGTTTGTGGCAACGATTAGATATCGCTAAACAAGCGCTTAGTGATGAAATTCATCATCAATTAAACCAATTACAAACACGTTTAAATATTGCTCGGTTAAGGATGAAAGCGCCCGAACATCAGTTACTTCAACTCAGTAATCAATTACACTTGCAACAACGACAACTTCAACAATCTTTCTTACAACAACTCAATGTTAAAAATAATCAACTACTCAAATTATCAAAAGCATTAACCAATTTACATCCTAAAGAAAAGCTGATTAGAAACAAGCACAACTTAGAAAAAATTTCCTCTCGACTATTAGCTGTCATGCAAAAAATCACGCAACAAAAAACCACTCAATTTATGCTGCTAACTAACAAACTCGATACTTTAAGTCCTTTATCAACTTTATCCCGTGGATATTCTATTAGTCGAGACAAAAAAAGTTTAAATGTTATTAATAAAGTTAGCCAAGTCACAAAGGGGCAAACGTTATCTATTATATTATCGGACGGTGAAATAGATTGTCAGGTTAAATAAATGCGGCTATTCAAAAACTTTATTTACAGATTGCAGGGATTTCTTCAGGGGGGAGTGGTTTTGCCAAAAAGTAGCCTTGAATAAGATCACAGCCATTTTTCTCTAAAAAATCGAGCTGCCACTGATCTTCAACACACTCGGCGACTAATTCTAATCCTAATGAATGCGCTAAAATAATTGTTGAACGAACTATTCCTTGACTCGCCTTGTCAGTTTCTAGCTTACTAATAAACATGCCATCAAGCTTTAGTGTATCTGCAGGGAAATCTTGAATATATTGCAATGAGGAATAACCTGTACCAAAATCATCAATCGCAATTCTAGCACCTAACCCTTTTATGGCTTTTAAATTTTCAATGGTTCTTTCGGTCTGCTCTACAAAAACTTCTTCGGTAATCTCAATTTCAATTTGAGCAGCTTTAATATCATTAATGATAATTTCTGTTTTTAAATGTTCTAATAAAGTACTACTAATTAAATGCCCTGCAGAAACATTGATAGCAACCGTTAAATGCTCAAGCCCTTGTTTATTCCAAATTTTTATTTGTTTACAAGATTGAGAAATGACCCAAAGATCAATTTCTTTAATCAAACCGGTTTCTTCTGCAATAGGAATAAATACACCTGGTGATACGTTTCCAAGCTCTTCATTTTCCCAACGTATCAATGCCTCAACATTGCTAAAACTATTTTTTTTAAGATTTTTTTGAGGTTGATAAACTAAACGTAATTCTTTCTTTTCAATGGCGCTTCTTAAATTAGCTTCAATGGCTAATCTTTCCAATGAAGTATTATTCATCTCTTCAGAAAAATAACTGAATTGTCCGGGGCCTTTCTTTTTTGCATCATACATGCTGATATCGGCATTTTTTAATAATGTTTTATCATCTTCACCATCATCAGGATAAATACTAATACCAATGCTTGTTGAAACATGCAAGATGTGATCTTGCAATTTAAAAGGTTTTTCAAAACATTTAAGAACTCTTAATGCTGAACGAACAGCATCTTTTTTAGAAATTAAATGATCCAACAAAAAAACGAACTCGTCGCCACCTAACCTCGCCACAGTATCGCTATCTCTTGAAACCTTTTTTAATCGCTTGGCGACTTCCTTTAATAGCTGATCACCATTTTGATGACCAAAAGTATCATTAATCACTTTAAAACGATCAAGATCTAGAAATAATAAAGCTAAATTTCCTTTCGCCCTAGATGCTCTAGTAATCGTTTGTTTTAACCGATCAACCAATAAATAACGATTTGGCAAGCCCGTTAATGAATCGTAATGCGCTTTTTGAAACAGTTGTTTTGTTCTTACATCAACCAATTGTTGTAATTGCTTTCCACGACCTGTTAGTTCTTTTTCTCTTCGTTCAACAGCATCTAACACTTGATTAAAGCTTTCACTTAAACGCCCTATTTCATCACTTTTAGAAGAGTTTAATCTTTTTCTAAAATTACCCGATTGATAAATAAGTGTAATGCGTCTAACCATTGAGCGAATAGGATAAGTAAGCCATTGTTGAAAATAATCAGCCAATAAAAAAGAGATTAGCAATATAAATAAAGCTAGAACAAGTAAAAAAGTAAGGTAAGCAGGTTGCTGGCTAAAAAGTTTTTTAAGGTCATAAATCACATAAACATAACCAATTTTTGTTGTGGACTGAAAAATAGGCTCGGCAATGATTAGTTGCTCTTCTGTTTGTAGCTCTAATTGAGAGATTTTCATTTGAGGTAAGGGTAAACCTTGCTGGCTGGTGTAAAAACCTAACAAGCTTTCATCAACAAGCAAAATTGCGGCTTGTTCAACCTCATAAAACTTAGAATATTGCTTAATAATTTGATTAGCTAATTGAGAATCGGCCAATTTAACCGCTTTAATAGACTGTAAACCTATCATTTTCGCTTGCAGGCTGGCTTTTTGTATTGTTAATTGTTCAATATGTTGAACAACAAAAAATTTAAGATAACCAGCAACAATTAGCAAGCTAATAGCGATTATAGTAATCATCATCAATGCTAGCTTCGTTCTAAAGGGGGATGTTATTTGGTTATTCGCCACAAAAATATCTTTTAAGATCACCTCAAATGTGAGTTGATTTATAATCAACCTAGACTCTATTAAGCATAGTCAAAATTTAGCTAAAATGAGGAAGATTTTTAAAAAAAGCGATTTAAATGCCACTCAGGATATGAAATGTCGATAATCATTAAAAGAGCGTTAAAGTAAGTTCTTTAGAAGTTGTATTTGTGTGGTTTTAAAAATGAGAGTATGTACTAACATTCAATATTTGCTTTTAAAACAATCTTAACGCAAAGTGATGCTAAATACTCATGCCGAATGGCTGTTTTTGCTCTTATCCTAAACTCAGATTATTTACCTGCAATCATCATTTCAGGCAATAACCAAGAACCCGTTAACAGGCTACTGCGCTGATCATAATCATTACCTACTGCAATCACATTAGCAAACATTTCTTTTAAATTACCGGCAATGGTGATCTCTTCAACAAAATACTGAATTTCACCGTTTTCTACCCAAAAACCTGAAGCGCCTCTGGAGTAGTCACCAGTAATCATATTGACACCTTGCCCCATCATTTCAGTAACAATTAAGCCCTTATCCATTTTTTTTATCATTTGTTCAAAGTTTAAAGCCATGCTTGAAACGACTAAGTTATGAACTCCTCCGCTATGGCCTGTTGGTTGCATTGATAATTTTCTGGCTGAATAGCTATTTAACAAGTAGCTTTCTATTCGTCCATTTTCCACGATGAACTGCTCTCTAGTCGCAACGCCTTCATTATCATGCCAAGCGCTGGCTAATCCATTTTTAATAAAGGGCTTTTCTTTCATGGAAATAAAATCTGGAAAAATTGGTTTGTGTAAACTGTCTAATAAGAATGATGACTTTCTATAAAGACTCGCTCCACTAATTGCACCTTTAAAATGCCCAATCAATGTGCGTGACATTTCTGGGGTAAACAAAATTTTTGCCTTTTGTGTTTTAAGTTGTCTTGCATTTAACCGAGAAAGCGTTCTTTGAGCTGACTTTTCTCCCACGGCTTTTGGCGACTGCAAGTCCTTCGCATCTCGGCTAATGGTATACCAATGGTCTCGTTGTTTTCCTATTTTATCTTCGGCCAATAACACACAACTCAAACTATGACGCGTTGAAGGTGTTGCGGCTTTAAAACCATTAGAATTAGTGTAAAAACGGATGTTTCGATGGCTGTTAAATGACGCACCTTCACTATTAGAAATTTTTTCATCAAAACTCAATCCATAAGATTCACATTCCAAGGCTAATTCTTTCGCCATGTCAGCATTAATACCCATTGGGTGATCTAATTCTAAATCTATCGATTGTTGCGCCATAAATTCAAGATCAGCCAAACCAGAGCAACTATCGGCTTGAGTATATTTAGCAATATTAAGTGCGGCATCAACGGCTTTGTGGAGCGATTCTATTGACAAATCACTAGTACTCGCAGTGCCCTTGTGCTTACCTAAGTAAACGGTAATACCAAAACTATTATCGCGATTATACTCTAATGTCTCTATTGTTTGATTGCGGACCGAAACACTTAAGCCAATGTCTTTACTCACTCCAACCTCAGTTTGAGTCGCGCCTTTATTTTTTGCATAATCAAGAAGCTCACCACAAGTGGTTTCAAAAAAGCTAATTTCTTGATTAACATCCATTTGGTCGGCGGAGGTGATTTGTTGATACTGTTGCTTCATGTTATTCCTAATAATATTAATTCTTTTCAAACAATAGTATTTTATGATCCAATATCGTTTAAATAGTTTTTCATTTTATTAATTGCAATTAATTTCTTTTTTTCATCTTTAGAATTTTTTATATTTCTTAATAGTTGTCTTAATATTTGTCTTTCTAATAAAAGGTTTTTCTCTAACATTTTTTCAATGGTTGCTTCACCATCATTCAATAAGTCTAAAATAGTTTTATCGAAAGGAGTGGCCTTTTTAACTAAACTAGCTTTTGATTGCGCCTGTAAAACTTCTCTAATGGCATTTTCATCTTCCTGCCGCAAGCATTTTCCTATAAACATAAGATGTCGTTTTCTTGCTAGGTTGGTTGTCATTTTTTTGTAGTCTAATAAACTTTTTAATGTCACTTCGGCAAGCGGTAGTTCGGCCAAATTTTTAGTCGACAATTCTAAAAGTGTTTCACCAAATTTTTTGATTGCAATGGATTCATTTTTTTGTTGTGTCTTACTAAAATAATCCGGATCATTTTCTTTACGGTTAAATTTTTTAATCGCCATTAGTTAGTTCCACCAACCGTTAATTCATCAATTTTTAAAGTCGGTTGGCCAACACCAACGGGAACACTTTGACCCGCTTTACCGCAAACACCAACACCGTTATCTAACGCTAAATCATTACCGACCATACTCACCTTCTTTAACACATCAGGTCCACTACCAATTAAGGTTGCACCTTTCACCGGAGCTGTAATTTTTCCATCTTCAATTAAATAGGCTTCACTGGTTGAAAAAACAAATTTCCCTGAAGTAATATCGACTTGCCCTCCACCAAAGTTGGGAGCATATAGTCCTTTTTTAACTGACTTAATAATATCTTCTTGTTCACTTTCTCCAGCCAACATATATGTATTGGTCATGCGAGGCATAGGTAAGCAAGAATAAGATTCGCGTCTACCATTACCAGTAGAAGATTGATTCATTAAACGCGCATTTTTTTTATCTTGCATGTATCCGGTTAATATTCCATTTTCAATTAAAGTGGTAACTTGTGATGGCGTACCTTCATCATCCATCGTTAAAGAGCCACGTCTTGATTGAATGGTGCCATCGTCAACAATGGTGCATAACGGTGAAGCCACTTGCTGTCCTAATTTTTGACTAAACGCCGATGAGCCTTTGCGATTAAAGTCTCCTTCTAAACCATGACCAATCGCCTCATGCAATAATACGCCTGGCCAACCTGCTCCTAATACTACAGGCATAATTCCAGCAGGTGCGGCAATCGCCTCTAAATTAATAAGTGCTTGATGCAATGCCTCATCAACTATTTGTTGCAACAAAGCATCCGTTAATATTTGATACGAATCTCGTCCACCAGCACCAGAACTACCCCTTTCAGTTTTACCATTTTTGTCAACAATGATGGTTACATTCACTCTCACTAACGGTCGTATATCACAAGCAAACGTGCCATCGGTTGCACACACTAGAATTTTTTCATAAACCCCTGATAAAGAGGCAATCACTTCCCTAACAGCAGGATCAGACTGCCTAGCTAACTGATCAAGACGCTGTAGGATACTCAGTTTCTCTGATTCGGTTAAGCTCATTAATGGATCATATTCACTATAACGCGTTATTTGACCAGAAATAGGCGATAATTTAATAATCGCATTTTCACCAGCAACGGCAATCGAACGAGACGCATAAGAAGCCTGTTGTAATGCTGGTAAGTTTATTTCTTCTGAATAGGCGAAGCCGGTTTTATCTCCACTTAAAGCTCGAATGCCAACGCCTTTGTCACTACTAAAGCTTGCATCTTTTACAATGCCATCTTCAATCATCCAAGATTCGTGGCGACTTGTTTGAAAGTACATTTCTGCAAAATCAACTTTGTAAGACATTATGGATTCTAAAGTTGTCACCAAGTCGGCTTTACTTAAACCACCTTGAATAAAAAATTCATTGGATGTATCAATTAATGATTGTGACATATAGTTTCCGCGAGATTTTTTAGAGTCTGTTCGATGTGATTAAATGTTAATACAATTTTTATTGTTTTTATTATATACCCATCGCCAATCAAGATGCAGTTTTTTATTCAACATATATCATCTCAGAAGTGAACCCATGGTTAATTCTAATACTATTTTTTTGTTGTAGAACCTGTAATATTCTTATTACTTATATTCGAGTTATCTTCCATTTTTTCTTCCGCTTCATATTCAACTTTAAATTTCTTTTTCGAAGTATTAATTTCTTCAACCTTAACATCATCAAAGCTACCATGAACTCTATAATTAATTTGTGTAGCCACTTCAATTGCTGGCTCCATAATTTTATTCAAAAGATACACAATAATACCCGTAGTTGGTTCAACAGCCCATGCAGCCAACACCGGTAAACTGGAAGTTAAATGGGGTGTAATAACTGCATATTGCTCAATAGATTCGTTCTTTAAATTAGTTGAGCCAAAAACTTTAACGTCAGCGACATTACCTTTTATTTTTAAATTTTCAGTTGAAATGATCCCTTTGTCTAATTTAAATGAGCCGCGAATAGAATCGTAAAAAAAACCTTTTTTATATACATCTTTAAAATCAAAGGTTAATTTTCTAACCAATGATTGCAAATTAAACAGTGAAAATATTCGACCTTTCTCATCACTGATTTCGCTTAAATACCCCTTACCTAATTTTAACTGTGCAGTACCACTAGCCAAGGTATAATCAAAATCCCAAGGTGCGCCACTCCAAGACAGTTCGGAAATTAGATTGCCTGAACTGTCTTCAACGCCAACATCAACATCCCATTTGCGTAATAGCTTGCCAACATTGCTACTGTGTAAATTATATTGAATACTGGTTGACTGAATATTACCGCTATCATTTTTCCATACGCCAGATAAAGCAACATGATGCTGTTTTTTCTTTGAACTAATAGCAGAAAAATTCAACTGATCTTTTTTATGCCTTAACTGAATAGAAAAATTTCCATAATTAACTGATTGAAAAATACATCGTTGACACAAAACATCTATATCAATAAAATCTTGTGGTAACACTTTAATCGATTTTTCGGGCGAACCATTAATTAATTTAGCTCTCTTTGTTTCTGTTTGAGTATCTTTTTTATCATCCGAAAAAAGTGTCGTTTTAAAATCTAAATTCACATCTTTAATTGCAAACTCCCAAGCTTGATTTTGAGGCATCCTCAAGGAAAAATCACCTTTTGTATTCTTTAATTGTAAAAACCATGCTTGATCATATTTTTTTTCTATATGTAGCTGGCTGTCTTTAAGATTAAATAAAGGTGTACTAAGATCTTTAATATCTAAGTCTATTCGATTAAAAACCAACTCAGAATCACCTTCTGTTTCATTACTCGAATTAATGTTTTTAATAAAAGATAACCAACTAGTTAGATCACTCTTATTCAAGAGTCCATCAATATTTAATCCTGTTTCTAGATTTTCTTGATAAACTGATTCTTTATTTATGAAAAAATTACCTCCGTAATTAATTGCTGGAGTATTCCGCTGAAGTTTTTTAGTATTTTCAATATCATCCCAATACCAATAACCTTCAATATTTTTCCATTTGATTTCACCTACTGAATGTTTAGCTAGTTCCAAACTAATAAACATTTCTGTCTTTTGTTTTTTTGTTTTACCTAAAATATTCGGTAAATTAAATGCCAAACCTGACAAGTTAGATTGAAATAAAACGTTGGTGATACTTGGTTTGTCAAATGAGTTAAATTGTATAACAGAAGAAAAGGTTGTTTTCCCATCAAAATAAGGTTCGACTTGATTAGGAACTAATGCATTTAGCCCTTCTGCGGGCAACTTTCCATCAATATTAATGGTTAAAACAGGGGAATTGGCTTTATTATCCCCTATCAAATTAATATCTAATGTTTCTCCATAAAAATTGGCTTGCAAGTTACTGTTACTAATCCCCTCTTCATTAAATTTTATAGCGCCTTTAATATGGTCGATATTAAAAATTGCATTCTTAATTGAAGAATTTTCAGGTGAGAACTCAACTTTTCCATTGAGTTTCGCCTTGCTATTTTCTGATAATGCAATTTGCAATTCTATAGAACTCGTTAAATCGCCTTGGTAATTGATTCTTTTTAATGCTGAGGCAATTGTTTTTATTGAACTTTTCGCAATAAAATCTCTTGCAGAATTATTTTGGCTGTCGACCTTGAGTGATAATTTAAGGATTGGAGTTGGCAACGATAAATCATCAATTGTGGCCTTTAAGAAATCGATCTGATTTCCATGAGATTCGGCCTGACCCGTTGTAATTTCCATACGGTTGCCTTGAAATAATAGTTTTGCATCAAGATTTTTTACTATAGGCCAATCTTTCAAAAACTTGTAATTTGTATTTTTTGTTTTCCCAAATACAACAAACAACCCATTAGGATTCGCATAAGGGAATTCATTTAAAGCCCCCCTAACCACTGTTTTTATTAAAGGTAAGCTCCCCGATTTAATACTTTCATCTAAGTAACTCACTAAATTATCAGACATAACACCTACAGGCAAATACAATGATTTATTACTGCCATTTAAGTCATGAATTTCTGTGTAAAGAGAAAGTGAAGGAACATTGTCTTGATGAAAATATTTTAACTTAGCTTGTAATGTTAAATCTTTATTGGATAAGCCCAGACTATTGAGATTAAGACTTAATTGATTTTCTTCAGTAAAAGCCCAAACCAGATCTGAGCTTAACTGATTAATTTTAATGGGATCGCGAAATACATCAGGTAAATTTAGTTCAGTATCATTAGCCCATAATTTTCCATGACCAAAATATGATGTAAATTGAAGTTTGCCTGCCAAACCGTTAGCCCTTGGGATATTATTCCAAGGTCGGTAACTTAAACCAGAAAAACCTATAATAGTTAGTGGTGATTGCCACACATCATTATATTTATTAACATTAAACTTTAACTCTTCAAGCGTTAATTTAAAGTCTGCATGTTTCAAAAAATCGGCATATTGGGAGTTATTATCTATAACAACTGCGAGGTAGTCTGTTAAAGGTTCAATGGCTAAACCATCAATAAAAGCACTCCAATTTAAATCATTACTGGAGGTGTTTTTATACCTTGCATATAAACTAGATTTTAAACTATTATCCTTTAATTTTATATTTTTTGAGGCTGTCTTATCTTTGAACGCTTCTTTTATTTTTTCTCCAATACCCATTGTGTTAGCATTCATGGTGTCGGTATCGGCCGTGACTATCTCGGCAGTCTCAATTTTGCCAGTCTTAGTTTCGTCAGTCTCAGACTCTGCAATAAGTGTCTCTGCAATAGTAGAATCGGCAGAAACTGTGTCGACTTTCACCTGATGAAATGCTAAATAACCTGATTGTTTCTTTTGATGCTGCCACGATGTTAAAGTAGAAAAATGGTTTGTTTGAGTATTGGCTAAATGATCATTAGACCAAAAAAGATTATTTACCTCAATTTGACTATCGACCTTCTTCCAGTGTTTATCGCTCCATGTACCCCAAAGTCGCCAAGACAATTCGCCCTCTGATGGTCGTCTGACAGGAAAAGAGTCTAACCAGGGAATTTTAGCAATATCAATGTTTGATCCTTGAAGGTATACATTTGAATAACTCTTTTCGTTACTTGGATCTCCATGCAACTCGGTGATTAACTTAATTTTACCTGCATCCGTATATTCTAACTCGCCAGAGAGTTGATGAACATTTTCAAATTTTTCAACTTTCAGTTGATTCACATGATATTGAAACTCTGTTCCTCTAAGGGTAAACAATTTTAGACTCGAGTCAGTTAGTAATATCTTCTTTTGTGCAAACAGTGTATCGATTAGATCTTGGCTTATAGTTTCAATAGATTGATTATCATTAACCACATCCGTTGTATCTTCAACAATTAGTCTGGTGTCCAATCTAATACCCAGTTTACGGTCAAGGTAAAAACGTAAATTTGCTTTATCAATTAAAATTTCTTGCGTTGAAAACCGTCGATTCCAAACAGAGTGAATAATATTCACATATAAAGACAGCTCTCCAATTTCTACAATATTATATTCACCATTTTTTGATTTTATCTTAAAATCAGATAACGCTATCACCGGGCCTTGAGTACTCCACTTAGCAGAAATTTTTTCAACCTCAATATTAATGTCATATTTTTCTTCTACCCATTGAATTATTTCGTCTTGATAACGGTCTATTTTTGGTAATAATAAACCAAGAATAATATGCAGGATTGCTGAAAAGATAATTGTTGCCGCTAATAACAACCAAACTTTATCAATAACAAAAGTTAAAGCTCGCGTTAAGCGTTTTGATTTATTTTTATTTTCAATATTAGATTTCATATTAAATTAAAACCACATCAAATTGCTCTTGTCGGTATTGCTGTTCAACCTGAAATCGGATCGGTTTGTTAATAATTGATTTTAATTCTGCCAACTGATTTTCTTCTTGTTCAAGCATTCTATCAACAACAGCTTGCGAAGCCAGCACGAGATATTTTTTTTCTTTTCCCGTAGTGGCTGAACGGTGAAGCTCTCTCAAAATTTCATAACAAACGGTTTGAGCACTTTTTATTTTTCCTCGACTATGACACGTCGGGCATGATTCACATAAAATCTGCTCTAAACTTTCTCGGTTTCTTTTTCGAGTCATTTGAACAAGGCCAAGTGGTGAAACAACAGAAATATTAGTTTTAGCATGATCTTTATTGAGTGATTTTTCAAGTTTTGAAAGCACTTGGCTCTTATGTTTTTCTTCCTTCATATCAATAAAATCGACCATAATCATTCCGCCGAGGTTTCGTAATCTTAATTGCCTCGCTAAAGTTGATGCGGCTTCTAAATTAGTTTTAAAAATAGTATCCTCTAAATTTCTATAACCAACAAATGCCCCAGTATTGACATCAATTGTTACCATCGCTTCTGTTTGCTCAACCACTAGATAACCTCCAGATTTCAATTGAACAATTTTTTGCAACGATTTTTCTACTTCATCTTCAACCTTGTATAAATCAAACAATGGTCTTTTATCTGTGTATAACGATACATTTTGAGTGAGATTTGGAATAAAATCATTTATGAATTCTAGCAACTTCTGATGAACTGTTGATGAATCGATATTTATTTTTTCAATGTTACTAGGCACCAAATCTCTAATAAATCGTAGTGGTAGATCGAGATCTTCATATACAAGAGAAGGCGCCTTAGCTTTCTGTATATTTAGTTCGATTTTTGACCACGTTTTTTTTAAAAAAAGTGAATCACGAATTAGTGCATGTTTATCTGCACTTTCAGCCACTGTGCGTACAATATATCCAAAGGAATCATTTTTGTCCTTTGTTAAAATTTCTTGTAAGCGTGCTCTTTCGCTTTCATCATCAATACGTTGAGAAATTCCGATATGATTATTATCAGGAACCAGTACTAAATAACGAGATGGAATGGTTAGATTTGTCGTTAATCTAGCACCTTTATTACCCAGCTCATCTTTTATTACTTGCACTGTAATCGTTTGACCATCATGCAGTAAATCACTAATCTCTGCGCTTTCCATGTCAGTTGATTGTTTATTATCGCTTTTAGATAAATCAAATATTTCTGTTGCATGCAAAAAAGCAGCTCGCTCCCTGCCAATATTGATAAAAGCGGCTTGCATGCCTGGTAATACTCGTATCACTTTACCCCGGTAAATATTACCGACTAAACCTCGGCTAGAAGCTCGCTCAATAAATAATTCTTGCAAGATGCCGTTTTCTAACACGGCGACCCGGCTTTCTTGAGGTGTTATATTTAATAAAATCTCTTCTTTCATTTCTGCTTCATATTTTCATTTGATGATAAAAATGAATTCAATAATAAGGTCGTTTCATATAAAGGTAATCCTACAACGCCGGAATAACTTCCGCTAATTTTTTTGACAAAACTTGCGGCAAATCCTTGAATAGCATAACTACCCGCTTTGCCCATACACTCAGCACTATTAACATAGTTATTAATCTTAGCTGTTGTAAGTTTGGCAAAAGTTACCTCTGTTATTGATAATGATTGGCACATTTTACAACTGTTTTTAATCGCGACACTGGTTATTACTTGGTGCGTTGTATTTGATAACAAATTTAACATTTCAATAGCATGGTTTCTGTCACTTGGTTTACCTAAAATTTGAGCATTTAATATCACGCTAGTATCTGCAGCAAGTAATGGAATATCCAAGACTCTTTCACTCTGCAGCCAACCAGCTTGCGCTTTTTCGGCTGCCATACGATTAACATAATCGACAGCATCTTCTGATGGGCGAGGTGTCTCGTCAATATCGACAAAAATCGATTCAAAATCAATATTGATCTGTTCTAATAACGATTTCCTACGAGCAGACTGAGAAGCCAGATATATATGAGTCATCTTGATCTACTTATGTTTTCACAATGGGGTCTACAATCACAATAATTGTGACTAATAGATAGGCTAAAGGTTCTATAATTAGCAAAATTTACGTCTAATGTCTCTTAAAAGAATGAAGATCCAAGGCCAAAATAGTAATGCGCCAAGTAAAGGAGTCCAATAGGCAATACCACTATTAACCGATCCAACAAAACTTCTAAGTACAAGGCTTAATAACATATGAATTCCAATCACTACCGATATATTGATTGATTGTTTCCAGCGTGGAAATAATCTTAATCGATGGTAGGTCACTTGAATAAGGTAAGCGACTAAAGCAAGACTCATGGCATGAATGCCAAATAAAGTACCATAGAGTACATCAACAAAAAGACCAACAGTCCATCCGACTAAAACCCCTACACGGCTTGGCACCGCCATCACCCAATATACTAAAACGAGTGCCACCCAGTCTGGAGTAAAAGACTTGATCAGCGCTGGCATAGGTAAAAGATTCATAAAAATAGCCGCAGCAAAAGAAAAGAAAATAACAAAACGTCCTTTTGATTCTGTTTTAATCATTATTTTAGATCTCTTTCGAATGATTCGGTCCAAACTAGCAAGACCGAAGAAAGTTGCTCTAATTTAGCAATTGGTTCAGCGGAAATAATTGCGTAAGCTTTTCCTGGATCATGAATAACTTCAGTAACTATAGCTACGGGATAACCTATCGGAAACTTATCACCTAATCCCGAGCTTATTAATGTATCACCAAGCTTAATATCGGTTGTATCTGTCACATTACTTAAAAGTAACTTATTAATTTGACCGGCGCCAACAGCTATAGAGCGTATATTATTTCTCACCACCCTTACCGGAATAGCGTGACTTGAATCTGTAATCATTAATACACGAGATGTTGTAGCAAATACATCAACAATTTGCCCCACGATGCCATTCACGCCGATAACCGTTTGCCCTAAATACACATCATCAAGAGAACCTTTGTTAATGATAAATTCTAGACTAAAAGGATTACTATCAATTTGAATGATTTCAGCTAATAAACGTCGCTCAAAAGTTTTATTCTCCGTGCCTAACAAATTACGTAAACGAGAATTTTCAGCTTGCAAAGCAATAAATTTTTGTAACTGTGCTTTTAAAATATAGGATTCATCTTTTAGTTGTTGATTTTGAGAACGCAACTGTGATCGACTAATCAATGACTCGCCCCCCCAAGAAAAAAACTCTTGAGGAATATCTGCCAAATAAACGATTGGACTGATAAAAGTCCCTAATGTTGATCGTAAGCCTTCTAAATGTTTTTGGTAATGATCCACAAAAATTAAAATGCTCGACAGTACTACCACTATAAACAAGCGGAAAGTATGGGAAGCGCCCTGAGAAAATAAAGTTTTAATTTTGTAAACCTTTAAATAATTATTTGTTTAAACACATAAAATTTTCATGCTTTTATTTTAGCTGATTATCAATTATGGCTCAAAATGAATGCTATTTTCACTGAATCACTTCATTCAGTATCGAGTAGCAATAAATATTGGCTACCATTAAGTCTCTAATACCACTTGCGCCACGGCGTAATCTTTTTCATCACTCAAAGATAAAAATATTGAGTGAATAGCATGAGCATCAACTCTTTTTTTTGTTTCACCATGCAACACTATCTCAGGTTTTCCATTATCATTATTGACGACCTCAATCATTGGAAAAGTTACCCCTTCAACAATGCCTGTACCTAACGCCTTAGCAAAGGCTTCTTTAGCTGCAAAACGTTTGGCTAAAAAAGCCGCCTGATTTTTTAAAGCTAAAAACTTTTTAAGTTCATTTTCATTAAGAATTTTTTTCGCAAAATCATCGCCATGCCTTAATAATGAAGCTTTAACTCGATCAATTTTAACAATATCAACACCAATGCCAAAAATGCTCACAAGCGAGCCTTTTGCATAATGCTTTTCATATCGGCTACCGCCTTTTCCAAACCGGTAAAAATAGATCGAGCGATAATAGAATGACCTATATTTAACTCATAAATATCTTCTATTGCCGCTATTGCGGCTACATTATGATAATGTAAACCATGCCCTGCATTAACGATTATTCCATTACTTTTAGCTTGTTCGACTGCTTGTAAAATTTTCTGTAAACACGCTTGCTGCTCAACACAATTAGATGCATTAGCATAATGACCAGTATGAATTTCAATGTAAGGAGCATCCACTTTATATGATGCTTCAATTTGACTTTCACTTGGATCTATAAATAACGATACCTTTATTCCATGCTCTGCAAGTTCACCACAAACCCGCTTAATTTTTTCAAAGTTAGCAACAACATCTAAACCACCTTCTGTCGTGACTTCTTCTCTTTTTTCAGGTACTAAACAAACATATTCTGGTTTTATTTTTTTTGCAATGGCAAGCATTTCATCAGTAACGGCCATTTCTAAATTAAGACGTGAATTAATTACCTCTTTAACCAGTTCCACATCACGATCTTGAATATGTCGTCTATCTTCTCGCAAATGGATCGTAATTCCATCTGCACCACCTTGTTCTGCAATAAGAGCTGCATGAAAGACCTGAGGATAATCCGTTCCACGTGCCTGACGCAAAGTAGCAACATGGTCTACATTAACGCCTAAATAAATTGGGTTCGTTTTTTTCATGGAGTTAAATTCCTAAACTAAAAATTAATGTGATACCCATAATTTTCTACTTTGTAAAGGGGCATTTCCAATAACTTGACGAAGTAATAGCTGAGTAATTTGTTGACAATGTTTTTTCATTTCGGGTTTGTATTCCCCATTAGCCAAACAAAGTATCGCCGTTCCATTAAAGCCATTGTTTACGGAACTGAGCTCACTGATTGAATTCACCCTCTTCGATATTACTTCAAACCCCTTATCAATTATAAAATGATAATTCTTATCTGTTTTAATGGCATCACCTTGGATATCAATATCCCAAGGTGGTGCAAGCCCTAGCTCTGTTAACAAACCGATTTCAAAATTACGCAGTATTGTTGAATAGTCATCAGATGTTTGCAACAATTCAATAGTCTTATGGTACAACTTGAATAAACTATAAAACTCTTGCCATTCATGCAGAGAACGCGTCAAAAGTTCATTGACATAATAGCCGCATGTAAACGATTGACTCGATAGAGGATTTGGTAAATTAACTAGCTCCACATCACATAAAACTTTTAATTCACCACGCCCCGAATATTCCATTTTTAATAAATTAAAAGGTTGAAGAATAGCTCTTTTAGCTTGAGAGTTTTTTCTTTTTATACCTTTTGCAATTAAACTAAAACGTCCATAACTAAAACTAAATACGTTCAACAATAAACTTGTTTCTTTAAATGATTTTGTGTGCAGGATATATGCTTTAGTCGTTATATTCTTCATTTGAATAAACCAACATTATTGATTTCTTTCATCAAATCCTAGTGAGCGTAATGCACGTTCATCATCAGCCCAACCGTCTTTCACTTTAACCCAAAGTTCTAAAAATATTTTTTCACCAAAAATCTCTATCATATCTTTTCTTGCATCGGTTCCTACTTTTTTAAGCCGACTGCCACCTTTGCCAATCACTATCGATTTCTGCCCACTACGCTCAACTAAAATTAAACCATTAATTCTTAATAGGCCTTTTTCATCTATTTTAAATTGTTCAATTTCAACGGTAATAGAATAAGGTAACTCATCACCAAGTTGCCTTATCAATTTTTCACGAATAATTTCTGCCGCCAAAAATCGCTCACTTCGATCCGTATAATAATCTTCAGGAAATACAAAATCATTTTCTGGCATATATTCAATTAATAATTGTTTTAACTCGCTGACTTGATCACCTTGCAATGCTGCACCAGGAATTAAATGTTGAAAATTATGTTTTGCAGATAAAACTTGTAAAAAAGGCAATAATTTTTCCTTGTCTTTAATTTGATCAATCTTATTCACAAATAAAATAATCGGTTTGTTAGTCCGCTTAATGTGTTCTAAAACTAATTCATCATCCTCTGTCCATCGTTCTGGTTCTACAATAAAAACAACTACATCAACATCCGCAATGGAACTTGTAGCGGCTCTATTCATCAAACGGTTAATCGCTCGAGCTTCTTCTTTATGAATACCTGGAGTATCAACATAAATAAGCTGTGTCATACCGGTAGTATCAATCCCCAAAATTCTATGGCGAGTTGTTTGAGGTTTACGCGAGGTAATACTTAATTTTTGCCCTAGCAAATGGTTTAGTAAAGTTGATTTTCCAACATTTGGTCTACCAACAAAAGCAATAAAACCGCAATGTTTTAAGTTATTTTGGCTATCTGTATTTTGATGTTTATTTGATGATGTCATTGATTGATTAATTAACCTTTAATTTTTTCATTGTTTGGCAGGCGGCATCTTGCTCAGCATTACGTCGACTATTTCCTGAACCTTCAACACTAATATTTTGATAATCTAGCTTACAGTTGACCCAATAGGTTTTAGCATGATCTTTACCGGCTTCTTTTACAACCTCATAATTAGGTATGGCATAATTTCGAGCTTGCAACCATTCTTGCAGTTTTGTTTTTGGATCTTTATCGGCCATATTTAAGGTGATACTAGAAAGTTTACTTTTATATAATGTTAAAATATATTCTTCCGCTTTTTGATAATTACTATCTAAAATAACGGCTCCAATTATCGCTTCAAAAACATCCGATAAGATTGAGGCTCTTCTAAAACCACCACTTTTTAGCTCACCACTTCCAAGAATTACGAACTGGCTAAACTCTAATTCATTGGCAAGATCCGCCAGAGCTTTTTCTTTGACTAAAAAAGAACGTAAACGGCTTAACTGTCCTTCATTTGCTTTAGGAAATTTTTGATACAGAGCTGTCGCAATAACACTACCTAAAATAGCATCACCTAAAAACTCAAGTCGTTCATTATGTTTGTGGTTTGCACTGCGATGAGTTAAAGCTTGCTTTAATAAATCAACATCATTAAAAGTATATTGAATCACTTTTTGTACTAATTCAACATTCGTCTTATTTGGCATCAGGTTATGACTACGTTATTGAAAATAGTTCAGATAGAACTATTGTTTACGGATTTCTTCATTGAATTCAACAACCGCAAAAATATTACTCATAATAGGTGTTTTGACTTTATACTTCACCAAAATATATTTTTCACCCGTTCTTGCGCGCTTGGTTTTAAACGAATTAGCACTAATGGTACGCACGTTATTAATGGTCATTCGACCTTGAATACTACGCATAATGGCTTTATTTGACATATTGGCAAATTCTCGGCTATCAACGACATCTTGTAAGGCTGATTTTACTGTGCCGTGCTCTGCATAAATAGGGACAATTTTAAAGGCTAACATCGCGATAAAACCAATCATACCAACCACGGTTAACCAGCCCCACATGGTGGCTCCATTCTGATGAGCATTGTTTAGCTGCTTTATATTATTCATTTTATTGCCTCAACTCAACTTGACTTAATAACCTAATACTAGCATAAGTTAAGTTATTTAATCTCTCCCACTCGACTCAAATCAACATTAGTAGGGATCCAACTGAAAAATTTATTTTTAAAACCAAATTCAAAATGCATCCAAATACTCACCGCATGGCCTACTAAGTTTTCTTCAGCGACAAAATGAGTAGTATGCCAATAGCGACTATCTTTGCTATTATCTCGATTATCTCCCATCACAAAATAATGTCCCATAGGCACTTTAAATATTGAATCTTGATATTTTCTTTCTCGAGTTAACTGAGGCCTATCAGGATTATTCAATATACCATGTCGCACACCATCAAGATTTTCAATATATTCTACATTAACAATTCCAATCCCTGTGTTAGGGTTAGTATCAATATATCCTGCACCAGAAACGGCGACTTTAGGGATCAATCTTTTATTAGGGCAGTCTTTTTTTGCTGTTTCTGGAGAGCAAAAAGGAATAATGTAAAGTTGTTTTTCTTTGGTGTAAATCACTTCGTCACCAGGTAAACCGATAACTCGTTTAATATAATCTTCACCTGTATCTGGAGCTCTAAATACCGCAACATCACCACGAGCAGGTAAGCCAATCTCTAAAATCTTTTTATCATTAATAGGTAATCTAATTCCATAATCATATTTATTAACTAGGATAAAATCACCTTCGGTCAATGTTGGTTTCATTGATGCAGAAGGGATTTGAAAAGGCTCATATAAAAAAGAGCGCAGTACTACAATAATTAAAAGAATTGGAAAAAACGATTTGGCATAGTCGACATATATAGGTTCAACCATTAACGCTTCAACCGTTTCTTGAGGCGGTTTTAGCATATTGTCATACAACTTTTTTACTGCCGCTTTTCTTTTCTTTCCGGCAGTCAGTGAGTCAACTAACCATATAATGCCTGAGACAAACGTTAACGCAACAATAATAATTCCATACAAACTGCTCATCACTTCCCCTTCAATTTTTAACCTTAATCGTTAAGTCTTAATACTGCTAAAAAAGCTTCTTGAGGAATATCAACTCGCCCAACACTTTTCATTCGTTTTTTTCCCGCTTTTTGTTTTTCTAATAGTTTTCTTTTACGGCTGACATCACCGCCGTAACATTTGGCTATAACATTTTTTCTTAATGCTTTAACTGTTGCTCTTGAAATAATATGAGAGCCTATTGCTGCTTGAATTGCCACTTCAAACATTTGCCGAGGGATCAATTCTTTCATTTTTTCAACGAGGTCACGACCACGATATTTTGCCTGTTCGCGATGAACAATAATCGCTAAGGCATCCACAGTTTCACCATTAATAAGCACATCTAATTTAGTTAAATCGGCGGCTTGAAAATGTTTAAAAGAATAATCGAGTGATGCATAACCTCGGCTAACCGATTTAAGTCGATCAAAAAAATCTAAAACCACTTCGTTCATTGGAATTTCATAAGTTAAAGCAACCTGAATTCCCATATATTCCATTTTTGTTTGTATTCCTCGACGCTCGACACACAAAGTGATTACGCTACCTAAATGTTGTTGAGGAACTAGAATATTGACTTCTGCAATTGGCTCTCTTAGTTCTGCAATAGTGCTGGCATCTGGTAATTTTGATGGGTTATCCACATAAACTAATTCATCTTTTGTATTTAATATTTCATAAACAACCGTAGGAGCGGTGGTAATTAAATCCAGATCATATTCTCGCTCTAAACGTTCTTGAATAATTTCCATGTGCAACATACCTAAAAATCCACATCGAAATCCGAAACCTAAAGCTTGTGAATTTTCTGGCTCAAAAAACAGCGAAGCATCGTTTAAACTTAATTTACTCAATGCGTCCCGAAAAGACTCATAATCATCGGATGATACAGGAAACATGCCCGCATAGACTTGTGGTTTTACTTTCTCAAAACCATCTAATACTTCACTTGCGCCATCTTTCATATGAGTAAGGGTATCACCTACAGGCGCCCCATGAATATCTTTGATACCTGCAATAACATAACCCACTTCCCCGGCTTTTAATTCAGGCAGGTCATTTCTTTTGGGAGTGAATATTCCGACAAAATCCACTATGTGCTGCTTGCCTATGGACATTGCTTGCATTTTATCGCCTTTTTTAAGCGTGCCTTCAACTACTCGAACTAAGGACACAACCCCCAAATAATTATCAAACCAAGAGTCAATAATTAATGCTTTTAGAGGGGCATTTGGATCACCTTGAGGTGCGGGGATTTTAGCGACTAAATCTTCTAATAAACTATCAATCCCAATTCCCGTTTTAGCACTGCATTGCACCGCATCCATGGCTTCAAGACCAATAATGTCTTCAATTTCTTGTGCCACTCTATCGGGATCCGCTTGAGGCAGATCTATTTTATTAAGTACTGGAATAACTTCTAGATCATATTCAATAGCCGTATAACAATTTGCAAGAGTTTGAGCTTCAACACCTTGACCCGCATCCACCACCAACAATGCTCCTTCACATGCCGATAATGAACGGGAAACTTCATAAGAAAAATCGACATGCCCGGGTGTATCAATAAAATTCAACTGATAAGTGTGCCCATCTTTTGCTTTATACTCCAGAGTAACACTCTGCGCTTTAATCGTGATCCCTCGTTCTTTTTCAATATCCATTGAATCAAGCACTTGAGCCGACATTTCTCGCTCAGTCAAACCACCACAATATTGAATCAGACGGTCAGACAAAGTCGATTTACCGTGGTCAATATGGGCAATAATGGAGAAATTTCGAATGTATTGTGTATATGACATAAAGTTTGCTGTTTCTACCGCTAAATAGCTAAGAGTCTAAGTATTCAAAGGGCAGAATTGTACCTTATTTCAATAGTAAATGCTGGGGTTATTATTGTTTCAAAATGTTTATTCAAGAGCGTAATATTAAACAAAGGGAATACCTGAATAGATATTATTTTATCCACTTAATTTTTAAAAAATCGGCCTATAAAAACAAAAAAACTGCGATAAACGCAGTTTTTTTTATTCGCACTTAAAAATAAGCTACTCAGAGGCTACTTTCTTTTCTTGGCTCTCATAAATTAGCAGAGGTTCAGATTCACCATCTACAACAGCCGCATCAATGGCAACTTTTGTCACACCTTCCATTGATGGTAAATCGTACATTGTATCTAAAAGCACTTTTTCAAGAATGGATCGCAACCCTCTAGCACCTGTTTTTCTTTCCATGCCTTTTTTAGCAATTGCTTTTAATGCATCTTCTCTAAATTCTAAGTTAACATCTTCCATATCAAATAATTTTGCATATTGCTTAGTAAGAGAATTTTTTGGTTCCGTTAATATTTTAATTAATGAACCTTCGTCTAATTCTTCTAGAGTAGCAACAACAGGTAAACGACCGACAAATTCAGGGATCAAACCATACTTCACTAAATCATCAGGTTCTATTTCTTTAAATATTTCACCAAGATTTTTATTATCATCTTTACTTCTAACTTGTGCAGAAAAACCAATGCCCGATTTTTCTGAGCGGTCACGAATAATTTTTTCTAATCCTGAAAAAGCGCCACCACAAATAAAGAGAATGTTGCTAGTATCAACTTGCAAAAATTCCTGTTGCGGGTGTTTTCTACCACCTTGAGGAGGAACAGATGCAACAGTACCTTCAATAAGTTTTAACAAAGCTTGCTGAACCCCTTCACCTGAAACATCTCGAGTAATTGATGGGTTGTCCGCTTTGCGTGATATTTTATCTATTTCATCAATGTAAACAATTCCATGCTGCGCTTTTTCGACATCATAATCACATTTTTGCAATAGTTTTTGAATAATATTTTCGACATCTTCACCAACATAACCGGCTTCTGTGAGTGTAGTTGCATCTGCAATAGTAAAAGGTACATCAAGCATTCTTGCTAAGGTTTCTGCTAATAACGTTTTGCCACTACCCGTTGGTCCAACCAATAAAATATTACTTTTACCTAACTCTACATCTTCTTTTTTAGGCGAATTATCTTTTTGTAATCGCTTATAGTGATTGTAAACTGCAACGGCAAGCACCCTTTTGGCTTTATCTTGCCCAATAACATATTCGTTAAGATGATCGTCAATTTCTCTTGGTGTCGGTAACTTGTTAGATTGTTCTTGTTGCGTAATTTCCTGAATTTCTTCACGGATAATGTCATTGCATAATTCAACACATTCGTCACAAATAAAGACTGAAGGTCCGGCAATTAATTTACGAACTTCATGCTGGCTTTTTCCACAAAATGAACAGTAGAGCAATTTACCGCTGTCATCTCTACCACCTGATTTTTTTTTCTCACTCATTGGTTCTTCCTAACGCGCATTATTAATCAATATAAAGGCAATTCTCAATAAACTAATTCTAGACCTTTTTAGCCCAAATTGTCGACTGAATATCTAATATTTAAGCCTTTGTTGTGAAATCTATTACAAAATTATAAAACTCAATGGTTAAGCCAGTTCAGTTTTATATCGCAAAAAGCTATTTTTAATCCCGTTGGTTTATAACTTTATCAATCAAGCCATATTTAGCGGCTTCGTCAGCACTCATAAAATTATCTCGATCGGTGTCTTTTTCTAGATCTTTTAATTTTCGTCCCGTGTGAGAAGACAAAATTTGATTTAAGTTAGAGCGCATTTTAAGAATTTCTTGGGCGTGAATTTCTATATCAGATGCCTGCCCTTGATAACCACCAAGCGGTTGGTGAATCATCATTCTTGAATTGGGTAACGCAAAACGTTTATCTTTAGCCCCACCAGCCAACAAAAAAGCGCCCATACTTGCCGCTTGCCCAATACAAAGTGTTGTCACATCGGGTTTAATAAACTGCATTGTGTCATAAATTGCCATTCCGGCAGTCACTGAACCACCTGGCGAATTAATATATAAAGAAATATCTTTGTCTGGATTTTCCGATTCTAAGAACAACAGCTGCGCCACAATCAAATTAGCCATGTGATCTTCAACCTGACCGACTAAAAAGATGACTCGTTCTTTTAATAATCTCGAATAGATATCATAAGATCGCTCACCCTTAGCGGTTTGTTCAACAACCATTGGCACTAAGGTTGATGAGATTTCACTTGTTTTGTTATTTATCATTTTTTAGCATTTATCCTGTTTAAATGGTTATTATTGGATCCCATACTTCAATTTTACTGATGTTGTATTGGTAGTATTTACTTACATAGCATTTGATATATTATTGCTTCACGTTTTATCACAGACACAAAAAAACCCAACACTAAAACTATTATAGTTACCTTATGGGTAAACTAGCTTAATTTCAATGCTAGGCTTAAAAAAAACTAAGATTATTTAGATATAATCCAATAATTTTACTTTTCAGAGACTTCAGGGAGCTCTTGCTTAGGATTCATTAATTCATCAAAGGTCATTGTTTTTTCAGTAACCGTTGCTGACTTTTCCACTAACTCAATAACGGTATCTTCAAGCACTAATTGCTCCACTTGATTTAAACGATTTTCATCCGCTAAATAGTAGTTCATAACTTCTTCTGGTTGTTCATAAACAGCCGCAATTTCTTCAAGTTTTTCTTTTACTTTACTTTTATCAGCAACCAATTTGTTAGTTTTAATGATTTCGCCAACAACTAAACCCAGTTTTACTCGCTTAGTGGCTCTATCTGAAAACAAATCATTTGGTAGAGCATTAATATCAACTGATCCACCAAATTGTTGGATCGCTTGTTGTTTTTGTTCATTAATTTCTTGCTCAAGCAACGCTTTTGGTACTTCAATATCATATGCTTCAACAATCGCATCCATAATTTGTTGCTTAACATTTTTAGCAATCACTTGTGAAAGTTCTCTTTCCATATTTTTACGGATATCGGCCTTCATATTAGCAATGCTTGAATCTTCAATGGATAACTTTTCTGCAAGTTCAGCCAATTTAAGCGGTTCTTTTTTATTAACCTTATGTACTTTAGTCGTAAATATAGCCTCTTTACTGGCAACATCTTTATTTTGATAGTCGTCTGGAAAAGTTACTTTTATTTCAATTTCATCGCCGGCTTTAGCTCCTTCAAGTTGTTCTTCAAAGCCTGGGATCATTTGTCCTTTACCTAAAACAATTTCAAAATTGTCCGCTTTACCACCATTAAAGGCTTCTCCATCAATGGTTCCAACAAAATCAATAATCAATTGATCGTCAGTTTTTGATTTACGTTTTACTTCAGTCCATTTGGCCTGTTGATCTTTTAAAGTATCCAACATCTTAGCCAAGTCTTCATCAGCAACTTCAGCCGTTGACTTTTCAATGCTAATTTTTGAGAAGTCTTGTATTTCAATGACTGGATAAACGTCAAAAGTAGCAACAAATTCTAAATCTTTACCTTCTTCCATTGAAAGAGGTTCGATTTTAGGAGGACCTGCAGGTTGTAATTTTTCTTGAACAACGGCTTCATAAAAAGAACGTTGCATCACATCTGAGATAACATCTTGGCGAACATGTTCACCAAATCGTTTTTTGATCACGTTGAGAGGAATTTTACCTGGTCTAAAGCCATTCAATCGCTGAGTTTTAGCCAATTCTTTCATTTTGGCCATAGCGACTTCATCAATATTTTTGGCTTCAACCGCAACTGTTAGCTTGCGTTCAAGACCTGTAGTTGTTTCAACAGAAACTTGCATTAGTATGCTCCAACTCGTTTTACAAATATAACCATATAATGAATTAACTATATGACTACTTTTAAGAGGGGATTTCCCACACACCTCTAATAAGGTATGAATGTTACAAATGGTGCGAGAGGAGAGACTCGAACTCTCACGCCGCAAGACACTGGAACCTAAATCCAGCGCGTCTACCAATTCCGCCACTCTCGCACATTGTAACTAAACCACTGTTTTTATAAAAACAGTAAAAAACTGGGGTGGACGAAGGGGTTTGAACCCTCGACAACCGGAATCACAATCCGGGACTCTACCAACTGAGCTACGCCCACCATCAAGCTTTACTAACTAAAAAATCATTTTCAGTTTACTGCAATATTGATTAAATACAATACACATAGACTATTATTTCTAGCAAATATTCTATGGACACATGGCGCGCCCGGCAGGATTCGAACCTGCTACCCTCGGCTTAGAAGGCCGATGCTCTATCCAGATGAGCTACGGGCGCATTGCTTCATATGAAACCCACAAATAATCTAATTGATTATATCAGTTAGATTAACAAATTAATTGGTCGGGGTGGAGAGATTCGAACTCCCGACATCCTGCACCCAAAGCAGGCGCGCTACCAGACTGCGCTACACCCCGACTATCTCAAAAGATGCGATAAAAACAGCCATCGTTTGAGAGCGCGGAATAATACTGATTTAAGTCATTCAGGTCAACAAAGAAACGTGATTATGTGTAAATAATTAAGTCCAATACAACACATTGTGGATTAAACCTTAATTGAACCTGTAAAATCATCATATTTGGTATATTTAACTTGGTTATTGCGCTTAAAATTGAGAAAATGACCTCACATCAATTATGACCTTTTTACTTATATGGCTATTTATTCATGACCGCACAATTAATCGACGGCGTTAAAATTTCTGCATTATTAAGAGAGCAAATTAAAAATAAAGTCTTCGCTCGATTAAAAAACGGACTAAGAGCTCCAAGTTTAACCGTAATTTTGGTCGGTGAGGATCCGGCTTCAAGCGTTTATGTGGGCAAAAAAGTTAAAGCATGTGAAGATATTGGATTTACCTCTAATAAGATCATTTTTGATAAGCAAATTAGCCAATCGCAATTATTATTAAAAATTGAAGAGCTTAACAATGATAAAAACGTTGATGGTATATTGGTGCAATTACCTTTACCTAATCAAATTGATGTCAGTATCGTTCTGGAAAAAATTAATCCGTCGAAGGATGTCGATTGTTTTCATCCATACAACATTGGACGTTTAGTGCAAAGGATCCCTGAACTTCGCCCTTGCACACCTTATGGTGTAATGCTTATGTTGAAGCATATTAGCTTAGAAGTTAAAGGACTTAATTGTTGTATAGTCGGTTCGAGTAATATTGTTGGTAGACCAATGGCCATGGAGCTTTTATTGGCAGGAGCAACTGTCACAGTATGCCACAAATTTACGACAAACCTCGCAGAGCACGTTGCATCAGCGGATCTAGTTATCGTTGCTGTTGGTATTCCTAATTTAATTAAAGGCGAGTGGATAAAACCAGGCGCTACTGTCATCGATGTTGGGATGAACCGCTTACCAAATGGTAAATTAGTCGGTGATGTAGAATTTGAAGTCGCAAAAGAACGAGCGGCTTGGATTACCCCTGTTCCTGGAGGTGTTGGACCAATGACAGTGGCAACATTAATGCACAACACACTTTACGCAGCAGACAAGTTAAATAACCTCAACTAGGGATAAGAACTGAGGTTAAATACTCTCAATCAAAAAGAATAAGCTAGCTGCGTTTGGGATAGGTTATCTCTCAAAGGAGCTAAAGAGTCTAACAGCAGGCACTTAATTCCTCGTTCAACCAAACTACCCTTGCGAGAAAAGGTCTCCACCATGCTCCTCAATAGTCTCAAGAACTTTACCTCCACCTCTTGCAACACAAGTTAATGGATCTTGAGCAACTATTACAGGTAAACCGGTTTCTTCCATAAATAAACGATCTAAATCTCTAATTAATGCTCCACCACCGGTTAACACCATGCCACGCTCGGAAATATCAGCAGCTAGTTCAGGAGGCGCTTGCTCTAAAACAGAACGAACCGCACGAATCATTCCTGCTAGCGGATCTTGTAAAGCTTCTAAAATTTCATTGCTATTAATGGTAAATTTTCTAGGAACACCTTCTGCAAGATTACGTCCCCTGACGTCAATTTCCATCACTTCAGTACTTGGAAATGCGGTACCAATTTCATGTTTAATTCTTTCGGCCGTTGATTCACCAATCACCGTTCCGTAATTTCGACGCACATAATCAATAATCGCATCGTCAAAACGGTCACCACCAATTCTGACTGAATCAGATGACACCACACCATTTAACGATAAAATAGCGATCTCGGTTGTTCCGCCGCCTATATCCACAACCATAGAACCTCTTGCTTCACCAACAGGTAAGCCCGCACCAACAGCAGCAGCAACAGGTTCATCAATTAAATAAACATCTCTTGCGCCAGCGCCATAAGCTGACTCCTTAATCGCACGTCGTTCAACTTGAGTTGATCCGCAAGGTACGCAAATCAATACTCTAGGGCTCGGTCTCATAAAAAAGCTTGAATCATGAACTTTACGTATAAATTGCTGTAACATTTTTTCTGTCACTTCAAAATCAGCAATAACGCCATCTTTTAAGGGTCTTATTGCATTAATATTTCCTGGTGTACGCCCCAACATTGCTTTCGCGTCTGCACCAACGGCCGCAATGGATTTATTACCGCCTCGTTCGTGTCTAATGGCAACCACTGAAGGTTCATTTAACACAATGCCCTGCTCTCGCATATAAATTAAGGTGTTAGCCGTCCCAAGATCAATAGATAAGTCGGCGGAAAATAAACCTCTGATTCGATTAAACATAGTAAGTTACTTATTCCCAGTTCTTTAATTCAATGATTATTGGATGATAGCGTTATTCAAATGATTATCGCGCACTTCGAGGTTAAACAGAAGGCTTTGAATTGATTTAAACAGTTATTATCGATATGTTTTTGATTATAGGTTGTTAGATATTAGAAAAATGCGTTTTAACACTCAATAATGTAACTTCACTAAACTACAACCGTCAATATTTTTAAGGGTGTGTAACAAATCATCGGTCGGTTTCACTGACCACTCTCCAGCCGCCACCAACTCGGCAGAGATTGAGTCTTTTTTACAGACTAAACGCACCGGGCATAATCCCCCTTTGTGCGGCAGCAGAGCTTCAATAAGATCATTTGCCAAGGTTGAGCCAAAAGCTAAATCAATTTTAATTTCTAAATAATCGACACGCTTTTCTCTAATATCAATGAGAGGATTAATTTCTATACCACTCATTTTTAAACCGCCAGAAAAGTCATCATTCGAAATATCACCCTTAGCAATAACCACCGTATCTCGAATTAAAAACTCTTTGCTTGCTTCATAAAGTTCACTATAAATCATCACATCAACACGAGCACTTTGGTCATCTAAGCTAACAATTGCCCAATTTAAACCTTTTTTTGTTTTCATTACTCTGACGTTAATAATTAATCCCGCAACGGTGACGTAATCACCTCGTCTAGTGGGTTGTAGCCCATTTAGCCGTAAACTACATAACTTTTTAATTTCTGCTAGATATCGATTAATTGGGTGGCCGGTCAGGTAAATGCCTAACGTTTCTTTTTCACCTTCTAAAACTCGACCTTCTGACCATGGTTTTACTTGAGTGAATTCAATATTTTGCTCTGCATTTTTTTCCGATGGCGCTCCAAAAAGATCATTTTGCCCGAGAGCCAAATCACGCTTGAATTGCTCTGCGCTTTTTATTCCTTTTTCTAAAGAAGCCATTAATACCGCTCGGTTAGGCCCTAAATGATCCATTGCTCCCGCCTTAATTAATGCTTCAAGGACTCGTCGATTGGCCTTTTTTAAATCAATTCGATTACAAAAATCAAATAGATCTTTATATGCACCCGATTCGAGTCTTTCATCAACTATCGATTGAATCGCAGCTTCACCAACGCCTTTTACCGCTCCAATTCCATAAATAATGGTTTTCTCACCATCGATGGTAAATTTGTATGCACCTCGGTTGACATCTGGCGGAAGAATATCCAACCCCAATCCTTTTACATCATCAACATAAGTCACCACTTTTTCAGTATTATCCATATCCGCAGACATAACCGCAGCCATAAATGCGGCAGGGTAATGCGTTTTTAACCATGCGGTTTGATAAGAAACTAATGCATACGCGGCTGAATGAGACTTGTTAAAACCATAACCCGCAAATTTTTCCATGAGGTCAAAGATATGCCCTGCTAATTCGCCGTCAACATCCCGACCGATAGCTCCTTTCATAAAAATTTCACGCTGCTCAGCCATCACCTCAGCTTTTTTCTTGCCCATTGCTCTACGTAATAAATCAGCGCCTCCTAATGTAAAATTAGCTAACACTTGTGCTATTTGCATCACTTGTTCTTGATAAAGAATAATTCCATAAGTCGGCTCCAAAATAGGTTTTAGATCTTCATGCTGGTAATCGGCATGTGGATAAGCAACATCTTGCTTACCATGTTTGCGATTAATAAAATCATCAACCATTCCGGAGCCTAAAGGTCCCGGCCTAAACAAAGCAACCAATGCAATAATATCTTCAAAACTGCTGGGTAATAGTTTTTTAATTAATTCTTTCATTCCTCTTGATTCAAGCTGGAATACCGCAGTTGTTTTTGCCGCTTGTAGCAAACGAAAAACGGCAGAATCCGCTAAATCTATTTTTTCAATATTCACCTTATCTTCTTCGTTTAGGGCATTATTATTAATGGTAGCGATTGCCCAATCAATAATCGTTAATGTTCTTAAACCTAAGAAATCAAATTTTACTAAGCCTGCAGTTTCAACATCATCTTTATCAAATTGAGTAACAAGACCCGCCCCAGTTTCATCACAAGATAAAGCAGAAAACTCTGTCAGCTCGCCGGGAGAAATGACCACTCCACCAGCATGTTTACCGGCATTACGGGTAATACCTTCAAGTTTAATTGCCATATCCCAAAGCGCCTGAAACTCTTCTTCGGTTTCATATCTTGTACGAATTTCAGCCTCTTGTTCCCAAGCTTTTGCTAAAGTCATACCAATTTCAAAAGGAATTAATTTTGAAATTTTATCAACAAAACCATAAGGTTGACTCAACACTCGTCCCACATCTTTAATCACCGCTTTTGATGCTAATCGACCAAAAGTAATAATTTGCGAAACACTATTTCGACCATATTTTTGAGCGACATAATCAATAACACGGTCGCGCCCATCCATACAAAAATCAATATCAAAATCGGGCATTGATACCCGCTCAGGATTCAAAAAACGCTCAAATAATAACTCGTATTTAAGTGGGTCAAGATCCGTAATATCCAACGAATATGCGACCAATGAGCCTGCACCTGAACCACGGCCCGGCCCAACTGGTACGTCATTATTTTTACTCCAACTAATAAAATCTGCAACAATTAAAAAATAGCCAGGAAAACCCATTTGGTTAATAACATCTAGTTCAATTTTCAAACGTTCATCATAAGGGAGCCTTTGTTGGAGAAAATCTTTAGAATCCACATCGAAAAGGCTCGACAATCTTTTTTCTAAACCTTGTTCACTTAATTGGCAAAAATATTCTTCAATCGTTAAACCATCTGGAATAGGATAATTAGGTAGAAAATATTCGCCTAAATGCAATGTTAGATTACAGCGTTTTGCAATTTCTACTGTGTTTTCAAGTGCTTCAGGAATATCAGAAAAAAGCGCTTTCATTTCTGCCGTCGATTTTAGATATTGCTGGTTTGAATAATTTTTAACTCGGCGAGGATCATCTAAAACACAACTTTGATTAATGCAAACTCGAATTTCATGTGCATCAAAATCTTCTTGGTTTAAAAAACAAACATCATTAGTTGCAACAACAGGAGTACAAGAGGCTTGCGCAAATGAGGCTATCGAATGAATATAATCACCTTCGCCAGCTCGACCTGTACGTTGTAATTCAATGTAATAACGATCAGCAAAATGCAATTGCCAAAAACCTAAATATTCTGCAGCTTGAGCATGATTTCCAGACAATATAGCTCGGCCAACATCTCCATATTTACCGCCAGATAACACAATTAAACCTTCATTTAATGTTTTAAACCAATTTTTATCGACAATCGGCATTCCACGTTTTTGATTTTCTTGATAAGCCTTAGTAATAAGGATTTTTGCATTAAGATAACCTTGATCATTCATACACAACACGGTAATTCGAAAATTATCATGCTCACCCGTTTCATCATTAACCCATAAATCGACACCAGCAATCGCTTTAATTCCAAGGCTTCTGCATTTTTTATAAAACTTAATCAATCCACAAAAGTTAAGATGATCCGTTAATGCCACCGCAGGCATATCAAATTCAGAAATTCTATCTAAGGTAGAGTTTATTCGGCAAATTCCATCGACCATAGAAAATTCAGAGTGAAGTCGCAAATGGACAAAGTCGGGTTGTTTGGCTGGCGAGTGCAAGACTTCAGCCGAATCGCTTGCTTGCTCGTTACTCATCTCTGAGTTTATTTCATTCATAAATTAATTAACTCAGTTAAGATTTGGCAAGAATTTTTTTAACTGGAGCAAACGTTTTTCGATGTATTTTTGTCACACCTAATTTAACTAATGCTTCAATATGCTTTTTGGTAGGGTAACCTTTATGTTGGGCCAAACCATAACCGGGATAACGGAGTTCCATTTCTTTCATCTCATTATCACGTTCAACTTTCGCAATAATTGAAGCGGCTCCAATTGAATCAATTTTTAAATCACCCTTAACAATGGCTTCACTACTACAACTTAACTCAGGGCACCTGTTACCATCAATTAAACAATGATCAGGAGAAAGTTTTAAAGATTCAACGGCTCTTTTCATCGCAAGTAAGCTTGCTTGTAAAATATTTATTTCATCAATTTCTTCTACTTCTGCACGCCCTAAGGCCCAACTAAGTGCTTTCTCTTTGATCTCTATACTCAGTCTATCTCGATTTTTTTCAGACAGTTTTTTCGAATCGGTTAATCCTTCAATGGGATTATTTGGATCAAGAATAACTGCCGCAGCAACAACCGCGCCAGCTAAAGGACCACGCCCTACTTCATCCACTCCAGCAATCAAATTTTTACGTTGACTCATATTAATTCTTTCTTTCTCAAATTATCCATTTAAAAAATAGTGCTCTTAATAACGAGCATTATACTTTGATTAATGAATGCTAATGACTTTACAGTAAAAAACAGTATTTTATAGCAATATCAATAGGTTACGAAACCTAGGTCATGTCGCTACCTTAATAAGCATTATTCCATAATTCCTCAATATATGCTATTGTCCGAGTTTCATAAATTACGACATAATTTCTAAATTTAACAACCTAGCAGAGAAAAATATCAATGAAAAAAATACGTACTGCCGTGATAGGTGTGGGTTATTTAGGAAAGTTTCATGCTCAAAAGTATGCTCATTTAGAAAACAGTGAATTAATTGCCGTCGTTGACCGAGATATTAAAACGGCAGAAAAAGTCGCCCAAAGTTTCAATCAAAAAATAGCCGTTCGAGCGGTTACTGATTATAAAGAATTACTCGGCAAAGTTGATGCCGTAAGTATTGCCTCGCCAACCAGCTTACATTACCAAATTGCAAAAGATTTTCTGGAAAATGGCTCTCATGTCCTCATAGAAAAACCAATTACTGTTAAAGTTGAAGAAGCCGATGAACTGATTGCTCTTGCAAAAAAAAACAATTTATTAATTCAGGTCGGTTTTTTAGAACGCTTTAACGCGGCTATTTTAGAATTAGATAACCTACTGACAAAACCGTTATTTATTGAATCTCATCGTCTTGCGCCTTTCAATCCAAGAGCAACCGATGTGAATGTGGTTTTAGATTTAATGATTCATGACATTGATATCATTCTAAATATTGTTAAATCAAAACTCGTCGCTATTGCGGCATCAGGTGCAGAGGTTTTAACTGAATCAAGCGACATCGTTAACGCTCGTTTGGAATTTGAGAATGGATGTGTAGCCAATGTCACAGCTAGCAGAGTTTCTGCAAAATCAGAAAGGAAAATGCGTATCTTTGAAAAAAGTGGCTGTGTCACAGTCGATTTTCAAAACAGAGAATTAGGCATTTACCAAAAAGGTGATGGCGTTGATCAATCCGGCAACCCTGAAATTGTTAGCCATAAAAAAATCTTTGAAAATAATGATGCTTTGCAAACTGAAATTATCGCGTTTCTTAACAGTATTACATCCAACACGCCAACATTAGTGAGCGGTGAAGATGGTAGAAATGCATTAGACACGGCGATAAAAATATCAAAACTATTAGAGTAAGTCACTTTGTACCCCACAACAAAATGATTCATCACGAAATAAAATTAAAAATGAGACAATGCCAATGAATATTCCAATGGTTGATTTAAAACAACAGTACCTAGAAATAAAAGAAGAAGTGGATCAAGGAATATTAAAAGCAATGGAAGCCACTCAATTTATATTGGGTCCCAATGTATCAGCATTTGAAAAAGAAGCCGCGGAATACCTAGGCGTTAAACACTGTCTTGGTGTGAATTCGGGTACCGACGCTCTGCATTTAGCCTTAATTGCTGCGGGTATAGGCGAAGGTGATGAAGTTATCACGACACCTTTTACTTTTATCGCAACCGCAGAAGCAATTAGTTACGTAAAAGCTAAACCAGTTTTTGTCGATATTGATCCAAAAACATTTAATATTGATATTAATCAAGTTGAAAAAGCAATTAGTAGTAAAACAAAAGCGATTATACCTGTTCATTTATTTGGTCAGCCGGTTGATATGCCTCGCTTAGTCAACCTATGCCAATCTCATCAAATTAAAATAGTTGAAGATTGCGCCCAATCTTTTGGTAGCCATATAAATAACCAACATACGGGAAGTTTTGGTGATGCCGGAGCTTTTAGTTTTTTTCCCAGTAAAAATCTTGGCTGTTTTGGTGATGGAGGCTTAATCAGTACAAACTCTGATGAAATATTTGAACAGTTAAACATTCTTAGAAATCATGGAATGAGTGTTCGATATCATCATACTCAAATCGGTTACAACAGCCGCTTAGATGAATTACAAGCCGTGATCTTACGAATTAAACTGAAACGAATTGATCAATATAACGATAACCGCCGTAGAGTTAACCAACTCTACAAAAAATTTCTTACCGGTACAGATATCATAACGCCGTATGAAGATAATATTGGCAAACATGTATTTCACCAATACACCTGTCTTCACCCTAATAGAGATAAAATAATGAAAGCATTACAAAACAAAAATATTGCTTGTGCTATTTATTATCCCATCCCTCTTCATAAACAAGATGTTTATCAAAAGAACTATCTTGATATTCAATTAAAAAATGCCGAATCCGTCGTTGAACAATGTTTTTCGCTTCCTGTTTATCCCGAACTTGAAGAAGAAAAAATTGCTTACATTTGCGATACCATGAAATCAGTAGTTTAAGATAAATAAATGAAAAAAAAGATTCTTATAAGTGCTGGAGAGGCCTCAGGCGATCTTCATGCGGGCAATCTGGTTAAAGCACTCAAGCAACTGGATCCTCAGCTATCCATTTTGGCTATGGGCGGTGATAACCTCCGAAAAGCGGGAGCTAATGTCATTATCGATTGCTCAGACATTGCCGTGGTGGGAATTGTTGAGGTTTTAAAAAATTATCGCAAAATAAAAAAAGTATTAGATCAATTAATCGAAATAGTCGTACAACAAAAACCCGATCTCCTGATTTTAGTTGACTATCAAGAATTTAATATGAAGTTAGCTGCCGCTGCAAAAAAAAATGGCACAAAAGTTCTTTTTTATATTGGCCCACAAGTTTGGGCTTGGCGACCGAATCGTGTTTATAGCATACGCGAAAAAATTGATATGATGGCAGTGCTTTTTCCTTTTGAAGTTGATTTTTATTCAAAGGCAAAAGTGCCGGTTCAGTTTGTAGGAAACCCCTTAGTCGATGAAGTTAAAGCCGATAAAAAAAAGAATCAACTACTTCAAGAATATCATTTAAAACCCAATGATAAAATTATTGGGCTTTTTCCTGGAAGTCGAAATAGTGAAATTAATAAAATTTTGCCTATTCAGTTAGAAAGTGCACGATTACTAAAAAAGAAATACCCAAGCTGCCAATTTATTTTAGCGGTAGCTAGCACTCTTAATAAACAATCATTAGAAAAATTATGTGAGGATTATTCAGAGTTGGAAATTACTTTTTTAACGGACAGCTCTTACAATGTTATGAGTGTATGTGATTCAATTATTACCGCTTCTGGAACCGCTACGTTAGAGATTGGCTTGATGGGTATACCTTGTGTTATTACCTATAAAATTTCAGCTATTTCATATGCTATATTTAAACGAATGATTACCATCGATAAAATTGGCTTAGTCAACATTGTTGCAGAAAAAGCGATTGTAAAAGAGTTTGTGCAACATCAAGCTCAACCGCAATTAATTGTTGAAGAAGTCAGTAAAATTCTTGAGGATAATCAATATAGAAAAAATATGATTGCAGAATTAAAACAAGTCAAAAAGAAATTAGGTTTAGCTGGCGGTTCAATGAACATTGCTAAACTGGCTTATCAGATGCTTGAAAATTAACGAGCAATACCGCGAGTTGATTGCTGAATAAAATCATACATTAATTTAACCGAAGCACAACTTTTAGAAGACTCTTCTAATTCACACAATATTTTTTCTCTGTTTAATGAACTTCGATAAAAAAGTTTAAATGCACAGCGGATGTTTTTGATCGTCTCTTTGCTGAATCCTCTGCGTTGCAAACCTCGGCTATTAATCGATTTAGGGGATGATTCTGCATACATCACAAAAGGTAAAACATCTTGTGTCACTTTACTTTGGATCCCTATCATTGCATGAGCGCCAATTTTACAAAACTGATGTACTGCAGTAAAACCACTTAAAATTGCCCAGTCATTAATTTCGACATGCCCGGCTAAATTAGCGCTATTCACAATCACAATATGATTACCTAAAATGCAATTATGACCAATGTGAGTATGAGCCATTAATAAATTATCATTGCCAATTCGAGTAACACATTCATCCACCTCAATCGCTCGATGTATACTGACATATTCTCTAATACTATTTCTATCACCGATAATGAGTTGCGTTTTTTCTGTTCCTTTAAAACCGATGTCTTGAGGAATGTCGCCAATAGAAGCAAAAGAATGAATGTGGTTATTTTCACCGATAATCGTCGAGCCTTTTATAACAACATGAGGATCAATATGAGTGCCTGAACCTATTTGAACCCCTGCACCAACAATGCTATAAGCTCCTATAGTAACGTTTTTTGCAATGATCGCGGATGGATCAATGATTGCTGTAGTATGAATCATTTGTCTAATTTCTGTTAAGTGATTGATGCTATTTAACAGCACCACGAGCTAAACCTCGTTCTGAATGATTAATAAAATCAACCATTCGTTGTACTGAAATGTTTGATGGACTAAGTTGAGATAATTCAACTTTTGCTTGCTCCAGAGAAAAGCCTTTTCTAAAGATAATTTTATAAGCCTTGCGAATTAAGGAAATGTCATCGGCACTAAAATATCTTCTTTTTAAACCTTCGGAGTTAACAGAGCGAACTGCCGAATCAGCATATAAAACAAATGGCATAATATCTTGAGTCACAGTACTTCTAATGCCAATAAATGCATGTTCGCCAATTTTACAAAATTGATGTATTCCTGAAAAACCACCTAAGATCACCCAGTCACCAACAACCACATGACCGGCTAAATTTGAGCTGTTGGCAACAATAATATGATTTCCTAACTGACAATCGTGAGCTATATGAGTATAAGCCATCAATAAATTGTCATTACCTATTTTTGTTACCTGATGATCTTGAATTGTGCCACGGTGAATAGTACAAGACTCTCGGATAATATTATTATCACCTATCTCAGTCCTTGTTGGTTCGCCTTTGTATTTTTTATCCTGATTTGCTTCACCAATTGAGCAAAATTGATAAAAATGATTGTTTTTTCCTATTGTAGTATGACCATTAATCACTACATGCGGACCAACTACCGAGCCTTCACCAATAACCACATGCTCATCAATAAATGAAAAAGGTCCAACTTGCACACCATCAGCAATAACCGCTGAAGGATGTATAATCGAAGAGGGATGTATTAACGGTGATGAATCAGTCACTAAACAATATCCTGCTTAGAACACATTAATTCAGCCGAACAAACAACTTTTCCATCAACCAAAGCTTGCGCATCGTATTTCCACATGAGCCGTTTGCGTTTAATTAATTGAACTTTTAACTCTAATTGATCACCAGGTACAACGGGTTTTTTAAATCTCGCTTTATCAATACCAACAAAATAATATAATGAATTATCATCAGGTAATTCTTTCAATGTTTTAAAGGCTAAAATTCCAGTCGCCTGTGCTAACGCTTCTAAAATTAATACTCCAGGCATCACCGGTCTATGAGGAAAATGCCCGGTAAAACAAGGTTCATTAACGCTCACATTTTTAATCGCGTTGAGATACTCACCTTCCTGATAGTCAGTCACTTTATCAACTAATAAAAATGGATAACGATGAGGTAAATGCTTCATTATTTCATGAATATCCAAGCTGTTTAAAATTTTATTTTCATCACTCATTAGCTTTTATCACCTTGTAAACTTTTGACTTGCTTCTCTAACAAACGTATTTTTTTTGACATTTCATCCAGCTGTTTAAATCTTGCTACATTTTTTCGCCATACTTTATTTTCTTGGACGCCTGTGCCTGAGGAAAAAACCCCCGCTTGCTGATTTGATTTATTAACGATTGTACCTGCCGTTAAATGGGTCCCATCTGCAATATTCAAATGGCCTATTGCAGCGCTTCTTCCGCCAAAAGTACAATATTTACCTACCTGAGTACTCCCGCCAATCGCGCTACAACCCGCCATTGCAGAATGTTCACCAATCGTGACATTATGGGCGATATGGCATAAATTGTCGATTTTAACGCCATTACCAATAATAGTATTATTAAGCGCACCACGATCGATGGTTGAATTAGCCCCTATTTCAACATCATCACCAATAATTACACTACCAGTTTGAGGTATTTTAACCCATTTTCCAGAATCGTTAGCATAACCAAAACCATCACCGCCTATCACCACACCTGAGTGTAAAATACAGTTAGCGCCAATAGTTACCGCATGATAGATAGACACGTTAGAATAAATTATCGTTTTTTCAGCAACAGAAACACCTTGCCCTAGATGACAATTAGCTCCAATAGAAACATTGTCAGCAACCTTGCAGTTTTTTTGAATCACGACACCAGCAGCAATATTAACATTTTCACCAATATCCGCAGAAGGATCAATAACGGCTAAAGTTGAGATATTATCAGCGGGAAGCGGTGTTGAATCAAAGACTTTAGCTATTTGAGCAAAAGCTAAATAAGGGTCTCTACATACAATAGCAGTATTTTCTATTGTTTTTTTATAACCTTTAGAAAGCAAAACACAACCCGCTTGGGTTGTGTTTAACTCAGACTCAAACTTAAAATTACTTAGAAATGAAATATCCTCTTTACAGGCTATATTTAAAGGCGATACTTGACTAATTATAAGCTCAGAATCACCGATAATTTCCCCATCAACTATCTTTGCAATCTCAGCAACCGTTAGTATTTTTTTTTGCAATTCTTAACCTGCAGGGTTGCTTAAAATGGAAATAATTTTATTTGAAACATCAATGGTTTCACTTCTGAATACAACTGATTCAATTTGAAGAATTAAATCAAATTTTTCGTCTGCGGCAAGTTTATTAACTGCTTTTAAAACTTTTAGTCTAATTTTTTTAATTTCAACTTGATTAGCTCGCTGAAAATCTTCTTGTAAATTTTTCTCTTTGATTTTTAAATCTGTACTTAACTGCTCTAATTCACGCTGGATTTTAATTTTTTGAGAATCAGTTAATGTCATCGCATCACGAGCATAATCTTTTTGTTTTTTTATGCCGGCTTTTTTTGCCCCATTTAACTCGTCAATTCGATCTTTAAATTGAGCCTGCAATTTACTGTCAATTAATTCCGATTGAGGTATTTTTGACAAAACCAAACGTTCATTAAAAACACCTATTTTCAAATCAGCCGAAAATACCGTTGAAGAAAATGTAATCAAAAATACTACTAAAAATGATAATCGTTTAAACATATTTTTTGCCCTTATTTTACTTAGTTAAATTTAAAAAGTTTGCCCTACATTAAAAGAAAATGTTTCACTTTCATCGCTGTCTTCTTTTTCTAGTATTTTAGAAAAACTAATCGATAGTGGTCCCATGGGTGACAGCCATTGTAACGCTAAACCTGCTGAAGCTCGAAATGTATCCGAATCAGAAGCATCCAGAATATTAGGTGACGTTGCATATTTAGCAATATCAAACTTAGTATTCCATAAATTACCAATATCCACAAAAAGGCTTGTTCTTAATGAATTACTTTTTTCTGCAAAAGGAATTGGAAAAATGAGTTCTATACTACCAAGAACTCGAGCATTACCACCAACAGCACGATTTTGAGTTCTAAAAGTATCGTATTCTACAGGCAAAGAAATAGGAAAAGATCCATCAAAAGAATCAACTACTGAATCGCTATTGGTAGACCCAGAAATTCTTTGAATAACTCTTGGTCCTATCGTATTTTTCTCGAAACCTCTAACTGTTTGTGAGCCACCCGCATAAAAATTCTCAAAATAGGGTAATGATTTATTTTTACCATACCCATCACCATAGGATAACTTTAATCGACTTAAAAACGACCAACCAGGAGCTATTGGTATGTAATTATCAATTTTATAATCAATCTTATAAAACTCTAAATCACTTCCTGGAACAGAGCCACTAAAAGATAATACCTGACGAGTTCCACGGTCAGGAAAAATCCCACGGTTCAAACTATTGGTAATGAAACTAGCACCAAATTTCATTAAATCATAAGAAATATCAGAATCCTCTAAAACGTTTTGACCATTCTCGGCGAAAAAATCAGATATTTGCTCAGTAAGCGTACCATCGGCACTTAAATCATTAGCCTGAAAACCTAAAGAAAAATTTAGTTTAGACACTTCGCTTACAGGATAACCTATACTAAAATTAATACCTCGGCTATCTAACAGTGTTGCCGCTATATCAACCTTGCCAAAGTCTGTTGATTGATAATTCAAAGATGCTCCGGCACTAATTCCATCTAAAGTAAAATATGGATCATAGTAGCTAAGCGAATAATTACCTGTAAATTTATTTTTATTCGCTGAAAAACCAACAGTTTTTCCCGAACCTAAAAAATTATTATGGCTAACACTGGCATTTACCGATAAACCGTATGTTGAACCATAACCGACCCCACCGGATATAATACCTGCGGATCTTTCTTCAATGATGTAATTAACGTCAACTCTATCATCCGAATTTTCAACTTTAGGTGTTTCAACTTTAACGTCTTCCACAAATGTTAATTGTTGTAATCTAATTTTACTTCTTTCAATTTGTTCAGTTGATAAAGCACCTCCTTCCATCAATCTTATTTCTCGACGTAGAACTTGATCATTAGTGGTTTCATTACCTTCAAAGGTAATCCGGTTAATGTATACCTTTTTACCGGGATCAATAAATATTTTTAAATTAACTTTATGACTATGGGGTTCTACATTTGGCACCGAGGTTACCTTTGCAAAAGCGTATCCAAAGTGCCCCAAATTTTCTTTAATTTGTTCTTCCGTAAAGGAGATTGCCGCAGCTGAATATGTATCACCTTTAGTTAAAGGCATTAATTGCTTAAGCCGTTTTTCAGTTAAGATTAAATCACCACTAAAAGAAATATTGTTAACCTCAAATTTTTCACCTTCATCAACATTAATGGTAACAAACATGCCTTTACGATCAGGAGAAATACTCACTTGTGTTGATGTCACCAAAAACTTTAAATAACCTCTATCCATATAATAAGAGCGTAATGTTTCTAAATCGCCAGAAAGCTTTTCTCTTGCATACTGATCATCGCTAGTAAAATAAGAAAACCATCCGCCTGTAGAAAGTTCAAACTGCCCAAGCAATTCCTCGTTCGAAAATAATTTATTTCCTACGATATTGATTGATTCTATACGAGCAGGCTCGCCTTCTTTAACATCAAACTGAATTAATACTCGATTACGAGAGCGCAAAATCACTTTGCTAATAATCTTTACTGAATACTTACCATGCGAAAAATACTGTTGATTTAAGCCATCAATAATATGCTTAATAGCCGCTGGATTATAAACCTCACCTTTAGAAAAACCAGCACCTTTCATAGCATCTAATATTTGATCTGTTTTGATGTCTTTATTGCCGTCAATAACAATCTCAGAAATAGTTGGCCGCTCTACCACATCAACATAGAGGATATTACCTTCTCTAAACAACCGGATATCATCAAAACTATCCGCAGCAAACAATGTACGAATAATTGTTGGTATTCGACTTTTTTCTAGTTTTTCTCCGACTTGCAGAGGTAACATGTTAAAAAAAGTGCCAAGTTCCATACGTTGTAAGCCGTCAACTTTAATTTCTTCAACAATAAAATCGGTTTCATTTTTTGCTCTAGCCGTTAAAGAATGAGTAAAAAAAACGAATAGCAGAAGTAACTGACCAAAACGAACTAATGACTGATTATTCATGTAAGACTTCATATTTACCATATTTAATATACTTCTTAAAATCATGTTTATTGTTAATGAATCACTATGTCATTGTAAAACGCTATAGCCATCAGCGCAAAGACCAACATCATACCAATTTGTAGACCAAATTCCTGCATTTTTTTTGATAATGGTTTGCCTTTTATTGCTTCAATAACAAAAAACAGTAAATGCCCACCATCCAACACCGGAACAGGTAATAAATTAATAAATCCGAGATTAACACTAATCATGGCTAAAAAGCTCAAAAAAGCGACCAAACCATAACTAGCACTTTGACCAGCCCCTTTTGCAATAGAAAAAGGCCCACTGATCCCTTTATATGAAATATCTCCGACTATCAATTTATAAAATAGTTTCGCTGTTAATTGTATTTTATTATATGTTGTTTCAATAGCTAACAAACTCGCACTTAAAAAACCCGCTTTTTGGGTCACAATATAAGGAGCAGGATTAATCCGTTTAGGTCCAATGCCTAAATACCCAATAGTTCGTTTTTGCATTTGACGTGAACCAATCAACACGAGCAATTCAATTTTTTTACCACTTCGGTTAATTTGCATAATAACCGACTGATTTGCCAATGGGTGAATAACATCAACAAGCTGTTGCCAGTTATTCACCGCGACTCCATCAATCATTTCAATTACATCATTAACTTTAATTCCAGCCATTGAAGCCGCTTTACCCTCAGCAATATGACCTATTTGGTGAGTAAAGTTTTCTATTGGGTGAAAAAGTCCTAACGAATGTAAAATTTGTGGTTTTTCATCATCCACATGCCAATTTTTTAAATTCAACTGAAGATTTTTGGTTTGAGTAAAACCTTTTCGCTCAACTGTTAATTGTAAAAAATCTTTATCGCCCAACCGCTTAGCAATGCTTTCAACTAAATCTAATCGATTCTTTACAGTCTGGTTATCAACTTTTACGATAACATCTTGTTTTTTTAACCCGGCTATAGCGGCTATACTTTCTGTTGGCACTGTACCCACAACAGGCTTTAAGCCTTCCGTACCTATAATAAATATTACCCAATACAAAACAATGGCTAACAAAAAATTAGCCACCGGACCAGCCAAAACAATTGCCATTCTGGCCCATACTGACTTTTGATTAAAAGCAAAAGGTAACTCTTCCTTTGTTATCGGTTGTTCAGATTCTCTCTCATCAAGCATTTTCACATAACCGCCCAAAGGAATAGCCGCCAAAATATATTGCACACCATCTTTGCCTGTTTTTTGCAGTAATGGCTTACCAAAACCAACTGAAAAAGTAATGACCTTAACCCCGAGCTTTCTAGCAACCCAAAAATGGCCATATTCATGAATAGTCACCAAAACACCAAGAGCGACTATAAAAGAAACGGTATTCCAAAGAAATTCAATCATTTAATAACGCCTCTACGATGCGGCTAGCCGTTATTCTCGCTTGTTGGTCGGTTTCAATCACTTGATTAATATCATTCAGCGGAATAAAGGTTGAAGATGAAAGTGTTTTTTCTATCACTTTTGCAATATCAGTAAACTTTATTTTCTCATTTAAAAAAGCATCAACGGCAATTTCATTGGCGGCATTAAGAATACAAGGTGCGTTTTCTCCTGTTTTTATTGCTTCAATAGCTAAAGCTAAACAAGGAAAACGTTCAAAATCGGGTTGCTGAAAAGTTAGTTCGCTCAACTGACTAAAATCCAATGCTTTAACGCCCGAATCAATTCTATCTGGCCATGCCAAACAATGAGCAATGGGGGTTTTCATATCAGGATTTCCCAATTGAGCAATCACAGAACCATCTAAATAAGACACCATTGAGTGGATGATACTTTGAGGATGGATCACTATTTTAATTTTATCTAAAGGCGCTTTAAATAAATAACAAGCTTCTATCAATTCCAATCCCTTGTTCATCATTGTCGCTGAATCAACGGATATCTTTTTCCCCATATCCCAGTTTGGATGCGCGCAAGCTTGCTCAGGTGTTTTTGTTGATAAGCCTTCCATGGGTTCGGTTAAAAAAGGTCCGCCAGACCCTGTTAACAATATTTCATTAACGCCTTTTAACGACGTGATATTTTTTAACGAATCGACAGTTTTTAACGAATTGGCGCCCTGAGATATTTGTTGAGGTAATGATTGAAAAATAGCATTGTGTTCACTGTCTACAGGCAATAATGTCGCTTTATTTTTTATCACCTCTTGCATAAATAAATCACCAGACATAACTAAAGCTTCTTTATTTGCCAATAAAACTCTAAGTCCTTTTTTAACCGCATTAAGCGTTGGCAATAAACCCGCAGCTCCAACAATCGCCGCTACAACAATATCAATATCATGAGCCTCTGCGGCCTGGTTGACGGCTTGTACACCACCTATAATTTGAATATTTAAACCATGTGAGTCGACTAATCGTTTTAATTTTTTAGCTGAATCCTTACAAGCCATTATCGCAATTTTAGGTTGGTACTGTTGACACTGAAGAAATAATTTTTCACAATTTGTATTTGCCGTAAGCACCGTAATACAATAACGGTTTTGGTTTTTAGCGATAACCTCTAAAGTGCTACAGCCAATAGAACCGGTTGAGCCTAATATGCAAACAGACTCAAGCATTGAACCACTCAAAATAACTAAAGGTAAGAAAATAAAATGGGGCAACAGTAACCGTACTGTCAAGTCGATCAAGAAGTCCGCCATGACCCGGAAGTAAATTTCCCGAATCTTTTATATTTGCAGATCGTTTTAATGCGCTCTCAAATAAATCACCAAAAACGGAAATGATCGCTAAACACAATAAAACAAAACAATAGAGACTAAAATTATTGATTTTAAGATCTAATGCAAATACACCAAACCAACCAATCATTAAACTAAAAAACACGCCACCAAGAACACCTTCCCAGGTTTTATTTGGACTAACTTTAGCGAGTTGATGTTTCCCCAAAAATTTACCCGTGAAATAAGCTCCTGTATCTGCCGCCCAAATCATCAAAAACATAAACAACAAAAGAGAACCGCCATAAGTATAATCACCACTGGTATAACCAATATTTCTTATGCTAACAAAGGCAACAAAAAAAGAAGGTAAAAGAGCTAAACCAAACAGTGCTTTAATTAAAGTTGATTGCCACCATTGATTATTTTTTGAATAGGTTATAACAATACTGATTGCTAAAAGAATAAAAACGAGTGAATTTAATAAGATAATAAGAGGTAATTCAAATTGAAAGTATTCAGGCCAACTAATTGAAGGCCAAACCACTAAAGGATCAGAGAAATACCAAAGACCAGCATTAATAAAACTAATTGATAAAGCAAAAAACATTTCATAAAATGGATTATTAAATGACGATAATTTAGCCCATTCCAAAGCCATAAGATAAACAATAATACCAATCAGAGCGGTGAAAAAATTTAGTTCTACGGCAAATAATAAAATAAATACCGCGGGCAATAATAACAAGGCAGTAATGATTCTTTGTTTTAACACTTTACTTACTCCTTTTCTTCTATAATTTGTTCGCCCGTTTTACCGTAACGTCTATGACGAGCAGAAAACTCCTGCAACGCTTTATCTAACTCAACTGAATCAAAATCAGGCCATAATTTGTCACTAAAAAACAGTTCTGCATAAGCCGCCTGCCAAATCAAAAAATTACTAATCCTTTTTTCTCCACCTGTTCGAATCATTAAATCCAATTCAGGCAACTGAGCTGTCGTTAAATATTCGCTCAGCAGTTTTTCAGTTAATGGTTCATCGCTTGCTAAATTTAATTTAGCTTGATTTACAGCATTAACAATATCCCAACGTCCACCATAATTTGCGGCAATGTTTAGTTTTAATCCATCATTTTTTGATGTTTTATTTTCTGCATCCATGATGCTTTTTTGCAATTTTTCATTAAAGGCAGACTTTTCGCCTATAAATTTAAGCTGAACGTTATTTTTATTTAACATTTTCACTTCACGATTTAATGCAAATACAAATAATTCCATTAAATAAGTTACTTCTTCTTCTGGCCGTAGCCAATTTTCACTACTAAAAGCAAACAACGTTAAAGATTCAATCCCTTTTTCCGCACAAGCTTCTACAATTTCTCTGGTTTTTTCAACACCCGCTTTGTGCCCAAATGTTCTTTTTTTATTTTTTAACTGAGCCCAACGCCCATTGCCATCCATAATAATGGCAATATGTTTTGCTACTTTACTAATTTCCATTACCATATATAACCTATAAAACGAGTAATAAAAGCATTAATTTTTGTTAGTAGATCTAACTACAAAAAACAACGACGCCGTATCATCAAATTTGATAATACGGCGTTTCAAATATTCTAAAAAATTAGAATTTATATTTCCATTAATTCTTTTTCTTTAACCGAACTCATTTCATCAATTTTTTTTACATGAATATCTGTGATCTTTTGAACTTCATCTTCGGCTCTATGAAGTTCATCTTCGCTGATTTCTTTTTCGCTTTCGAGCTCTTTCAAGGTCGAATTAGAATCTCTTCGAATATTTCTCAACGCCACTTTTGCCGCCTCAGCTTCACCTCTAACAATTTTTGTCATGTCCCTACGTCGCTCTTCTGTTAAAGCGGGAAGAGGCAAACGAATAACATTACCAGCCGTATTAGGCGTAATACCTAAGTCTGATTCCATCAATGCTTTTTCTACAGGTTGCACCATAGATGCTTCAAAAGGTTGAACGACTAAAGTTCTTGAATCTTGTACCGAGATTGTTGCTGCCTGTGTTAAAGGAGTATCGACACCATAATATGATACCGACAAATGAGACAACAAGCTGGGATGCGCTCTTCCTGTTCTAATTTTTTGTAAAGCAATTCTAAAGGACTCAATACTCTTGTCCATTCGAGTTTGTGCGTCATCTTTTATTTCATTAATCACGAATTTTACCTCGTCGCCGTTATTGTAGTTAAGTATTGATTAACAGTGAATCAATGTTCCTTCAGATTCATTGATTACAGCATCAATCAAAGCTCCAGGTTTATTAAGATTAAAAACACGAATAGATTTTTTGTGATCTCGAGCTAAACAAAAAGCCGTTAAATCCATAATACCTAACTCTTTTGAAAGCGCTTCATTATAGGTTAACGACTCATATCTTGTCGCATCAGGATCTTTATTAGGATCTGCAGAGAAAACACCATCAACTTTAGTCGCTTTTAAGATCACATCTGCATCAATTTCAATGCCTCTTAAACAAGCCGCAGTATCTGTGGTGAAAAAAGGATTTCCTGTACCACCACTAAAAATAACCACTTGAGACTCTTGCATAAAACGAATAGCAAATCGACGATCATAATCTTCACAAACACCCGTCAATGAAATCGCAGACATAACGCGAGTCCCAACTTTTGCTCTTTCTAATGCATCTTGCATCGCTAATGAATTCATTACCGTTGCCAACATTCCCATATGATCGCCTGCGACACGATTCATACCAGCATTCGCTAATTTTTCACCACGAAAAAGATTGCCACCACCAATCACCAAACCAACTTGAATACCTTGCTCTACAATTACTTTAATTTCAGAAGCAATTCTATCCAACATGCTTGGGTCAATACCAAATGACTCTGCCCCCATAAGGGCTTCACCACTTAATTTAAGTAAGATTCTCTTCTTATTTTTTTTAGGTGCAGATGATGGCATGTTTTTTCCTTTTATGGTGGTTCAATCAATCTCTAAATGGCAAAAGTATTATCTCAACTACTCTCCTTTAACTTGCGCCATCACTTCTGCCGCAAAATCATCTTCAGCCTTCTCAATACCTTCGCCAACTTCTAAACGAACTAACCGAGAAACTTCAGCAGAGTTAGACTTTAGCAAATCACCAACCGTTGTCGAAGGATCTTTTACAAAAGCCTGACCCACTAAACAAACTTCAGCCGAAAATTTACGCATACGACCAACAACCATTTTTTCAGCAATTTCAGCAGGCTTACCACTAGCAATCGCTTGCGCTGTAAATATCTCTTTTTCACGATTATACACATCTTCAGAAATTTCTTCAGGTGTAACAAACTGAGGATTTGTTGCAGCAGCATGCATGGCAACATCTTTCGCCAACTCAGAATCACCGCCCTTAAGTGCTACAACAACACCAATTCGACCACCGTGAATATAAGTTCCTAAAGCTCCATCAACCGCTTCAACTGTTTGCACACGCCTTACTGTAAGATTTTCACCAATTTTAGCAATCAGATTAGTACGAGCAACTTCAACTGTTTCGCAAGAAGCAAGAACTGTTGAGTTTAAAGTTTCAACTGAATCAACTTTATTAACTAACGCTGTATCAATAACCGCACTAGCAAAAGCTTTAAAACTATCATCACGAGCAACAAAATCGGTTTCACTATTAATTTCAACGATTGCGGCAAATTTTCCATCATCAGAGGTCTTAGCAACAATAACGCCTTCAGCCGCAATACGACCCGCTTTTTTCTCAGCTTTGGCCGCGCCAGACTTTCTCATATTATCGATAGCCGTTTCAATATCGCCATCAGTTTCAACTAAGGCTCTTTTACATTCCATCATGCCTGCGCCAGTTCTTTCACGCAATTCTTTTACTAAAGACGCTGTAATTGCCATCATTATCTCCACAAATTCATTAATTTTTAAGTACTAAATTAGGTAAAAAATAGGGGGCAAAGCCCCCTCAGTATAAAGCATAATAAGAAAAATTATTCAGCTGACGCTTCAGTGTCTTCTTTTTTAGCGGCTTTTTTAGCTTTAGGTGCGGCCTTTGCTTTAGGCTTCTCTTCTACATCTTTAGCTACTTTTTCATTCTTCACTTCAACGACTTTTTTCTTTACAACCGTTGTTTTTTTAGGTTTGACCGTTTTTTCTGTTTTTTCTGCATCAGCAACGGATTCTTTCGCGGCTGTAACCGCAATTGATTCACGCGCTTCAATAATAGCATCAGCGGCACTTGATAAATAAAGCTGAATAGCACTAATAGCATCATCATTACCAGGAATGATATGGTCGATACCATCAGGGTTTGAATTACTATCAACTACGGCGATTACAGGAATACCTAGTTTTTGTGCTTCAGCAACTGCAATATGCTCATGATCCGCATCAATAACAAAAAGAACGTCAGGTAAGCCACCAATGTTTTTAATACCACCAATGCTCGCTTCCAACTTAGCCATTTCACGACTTAATAATAAACCTTCTTTTTTAGTTAATTTTTCAAAGGTTCCATCTTCACTTTGTTTTTCTAGTTCTTTTAAACGATTAATTGATTGACGAATCGTTTTGTAATTAGTCAACATACCGCCTAACCAACGCTTATCAACAAAAAACTGTTCACAGCGATTCGCTTCTTCTTTCACTATTTTGCCCGCACTACGTTTAGTTCCAACAAAAAGGACTTTTCCTTTTCTTGCCGCTATTGAACTAAGGTAGTTAAGTGCATCATTAAACATAGGCAATGAATGCTCTAAGTTAATAATATGAATTTTGTTTCGTGCGCCGAAGATATACGGCTTCATTTTTGGATTCCAATAACGAGTGCGATGTCCGAAATGTACACCCGCTTGTAGCATATCACGCATAGTGACTTTAGCCATTTTAATACTCCTAATCTATGTAAGGGTTAAACGTCCACTGCCCCCAAATATCAAACTTAACTAAGCAAGCTTAAGCACCCTGAAATTTGTGTCGAACAGTGTGAGAATTAGGTTAAATCAGCATGTCTACTAATTAGCTAGACATTCTTCATTAACTCGGCGCGCTTTATACCACGAAAGCCATAATTAGAGCAATAAAAACAGTTGGATTTAAAGAATATTTTTTATTCTTTAGTATTTGCCTAAGCACTCATTCAATCAAGTTCTAGTTATCTGACGGGGCATAAAAAACAACTATTGGCAATAAAAGGTGACCCTTTTATTGCCAATAAGGATAAAGCTATTGACGTAAAATATGTGCGGCTTCAACCATATTTTTAAGTGCGGGTATTACCTCTTTCCATGTACGCGTTTTTAAGCCGCAATCAGGATTGAGCCATAACCGTTCAGCGGGGATCCTTTTTCCAGCCTTTTTGATCAGTTTTACAATTGAATCAGTACTTGGAATGTTGGGTGAATGAATATCATAAACACCAGGCCCTATTTGATTAGGGTAAGCAAACTTATCAAACACATCTAACAATTCCATGTCTGAG
>Ga0256845_1000232_pt1 | contig 52819 bp, 74 predicted proteins | sample RiftiametaG_FD_189101 | JGI IMG/M metagenome (GOLD analysis project Ga0256845, IMG submission 189101) | Tube worm associated microbial communities from hydrothermal vent at the East Pacific Rise, Pacific Ocean - Riftia | ecosystem: Host-associated > Annelida > Integument > Unclassified ...
AGAATATAAAAAAAAAAGTTCAGTGAATATCATAATTCAAATTAATGTTAATAATATTTAGTTTAATAATTAAATATATAATATTAAGTTTTTAGGAGAATAAAATGAATATTGAATGTCGATATATTAAACATCTTAAATATAGTAATGATGATGGAGAGTATGATGGTATTATTATTGATATTATTATGGCTGAATATGATAAAAGAAAATCACCAAATGAATTAATAAATTCAATAAAAAAATATTTATGGGATAATAATGAAATTTTATATGATGATATTCCATTAATACAGATAAATATTTATAATCTAATAAATAATGATATAATAAAAAATGTTTTTAGAATGGTACATTTATTAGAAAGTTATTATGGATTTGGTATAACTATTTATTTTGGGTTAAATAAAAAATCTAAACAAATTATAATTAGGAAATTATCAGAATCATATGATAATTTAATAATAAAAACTCCAAGTTATATTGTATTACAACAATTAATTACAAATAATAATGATAAGTCATATAAACATTTAAGATTACGTCAAAAAAATATTATATTAAATACAATACAGTTATATAATAAATATCGAAATATCTTATAATTATAGATATTAATAAATTAAAGGAGTATAAAAATGAATATAAATAGATTAACAAATTCTATAATATTATGTGTTTTAATAATATTTATATTTATATTATTAAATGAAAGTTTTATACCAAATATTAATAATCAACATCAACATAGTGAATTAAAAGAAATGTTTAATAATCTATATGATTTCACTATTACTGATTTTGAAAATGTATCACAAACAATATATATTAGTTGTGAAACTAATACTGTTATAATAACGAATAATAATTATATAACAACAATTTATTTTTCAGATTTTAAAAATGTAGAAATACGAAATTTATTACAACATGAATGTTATTTAAAAAGAATTCAAGAAAATCAGAAAGATTAAAAAATAACTTTAAAAATAAGAGAACTAGAGAGATTAAAAAAAATGACTTTAAAAACAAGAGAACATGAAAGTTTTGGAATATTAAATTTTTCAAAAATATCACATAGTAAGCCAGTAACTTTATTTGGTAGTTCAATAACACATAATAATACTATAACATTACAAATATCGAATGCAGAAGAAAATCGAGATTTAAATAGAAGTTGGTATTTTGAAAGAGATAGAATTGTTCAAATTGAAATGAGTAATAATCAATTTACTGATGCAATTACAAATATGAATACTGCTGGAATACCAGTTACAATTAAGTATATTAAAAATAAAGAAATTGCTGATTATCCATATATAAATGTTAGAAAACAGTTTGAAGATGAATTTCAAGCAGATATTGAAAAAATATATAAAATGGTGCAAATTGATTTAAAAAATGTTATAAAAAGATTAAAAGACAAAAGAACATTAAAAGTTAAAGATAGAAGAGAAATAGCTACTTTGTTAAATTTATTATGTACTAAAATAATATCAAATTTGCCATTTGTACAATCACAATTTAATAAGCAAATGGAAAATAGTATATTGGAGGCTACATCTGAAATAGAAGCATTTTTTAATACGAAAATTTATTCATTAGGTTCTAAAAAATTAATAGATGAACTTGAAAAAAATGGATTAAAAAGTTTAGTATCAATTGAAGATACAGAATAATTTTTATGTTATTTTAATTTATTTAATATAGATATTAAATAAATTTACTTTAAGATGGATATTATAAATTTAATTTAAGGAGAAAAATATGTATAGACGAAAAATAGGAATTACAGAGTTTATCGGATCCGCAACTTATGGTGAAATTATCGTGATGGATTCGAATACGATCTGGATGAAAGAAGTACGGGGATTTAATTCCCCTTATACAAAGATAGTCATGAAGGCGTATTGGCCAGCAGATGATAATGAAAAACCGTTAAAGAAATTAATTATCGGTGGTAAGTGGGAAAAATTGTTTATAACATCGACAGAAGATTTTTTGCATCAGATTGTTTTAACACGAATGAAAGTTAGAACGATACAAAATCAAATTAACAAGTATAATATTATGTTTGATCAAACCGATTATAATTTGTCAGCGTACTTAACATGGCTAAAAAAAATGGAATGCCATATAAAAAATAGTGAAATAATTGAATCTTCTTCTGTTATACTTAAAGTAAAAAAAAGAAAAATCGAGAATTAAATTTAAATCTTACTATAATTTTATAAGTTATAGTAAGATTTAAAAAATTATTTTTAATTTAAAAAAAAGGAGAATTGTGTTATATACAAGTACATATAAATATAATGGTAATTTTAAACAATTAGATATAACAACAACTACAAAAGATCCTATTGCTATTTATTTTATTCCTACATTAGATATTACATTAAGATATAAACGTAAACAAATAAGTCAAGAACAATATATTCAAGAATATAATTATATTATTAATAGTAATTTTAAATATTATCCAAATATTTTTGATGAATTAGCAAATATAATATTTAAAGATAATATTGTATTTACATGTTATTGTCCAGCAAATACATTTTGTCACCGTTTAATTTTAAAGGATAGATTTATTCAGAGTAAAAGATATATCGATAAATATTCAGAACCATTACAATATGGAGGTGAAATTTAAAAAAATGAATAAATATGAATATAAAAATTTAGTATTTGAAGGTGGTGGAGTAAAAGGATTAGCATATATTGGTGCTTTAGAAGAATTAGAATTAAATGGAGTATTAAATAATATTGAAAATGTTGCAGGAACATCTGCAGGAGCAATTACTGCAACATTATTAGCATTAGGATATACATCAGCAGAAATTAGAATGATTATGTATGATGTTAATTTTAATGATTTTGTAGATAAATCAAAATATAAAATAAAGAATTTATATGATATAATAACTAAATTTGGAATATCAAAAGGAAATATTTTTAAAAACTGGATAAATACATTAATTTATAAAAAATTAAACACACATTATGCAACATTCACAACATTAAATAATTATAAACAAAATACAAAATATATGTTATTTCGTAATTTAAAAATTGTTGGAACTAATTTATCAAAAAAAAGAGTAGAAATTTTTTCATTTCAAACAACACCAGATATGTTAATTGCAGATGCAGTACGAATTTCTATGTCAATTCCATTATTTTTTCAATCTGTAAAATATAATAATAATATATATGTTGATGGAAGTTTATTTTGGAATTATCCATTAACAATATATGATAAAAATAATGTTATTAATTTAGATACTTTGGGATTAAGAATCGATTCAACATCAACAAATTCTGTAATATTAAAAAAGATATCAATACTTAATTATTTACATATGTTAGTAGACATTATTTTAAATCAACAAAACAGTAAACATATACATTCTGCAGATTGGGGTAGAACGATATCAATTCCAGATGAAAATATTAGTGCAATAAATTTTAATATTTCTGAATTTAATAAAAATAAATTAATAAAATCTGGAGTAATATCAGTTTTAAAATATTTTCAAACTATATTTAAATAAAAAAATATTTTTGAGGGGATTTCTCCCATCTTGATTTTTAATTAATTATTTTTTCATTCCATTTTTGTGAGTTTTTTATAGCTTTACACATATTGTATGCTGCTTTTGCGGTTTGCATTGATTTTATGAATTCTTTTTCGTTTTGTTTTAAAGCTAAACGTAAAATTTTAATATTTTCGTATTGCCATTTACGTTTAGCTTTTTTGAAAGATTTTATTAATTCTGATGGTATTGGATCAATCTCTGAGAAAAATTCAATTTGAAATTGTTTTAATAAATACTTTAGTTCTTTTTTTTTCCACTGTTTCATAATTCCTCCATTTGAATTTATTAAAGGTTGCAGTATTTTTTTTTATTTTGTTATTTGAATAAATTACATTAATTTACAGTAGTTATTGAAATTTTTGTATTTTCATCGAGTTTAATAATTTGATTACTAGGTAATATAACAAATATATTACCAACTCGATAACTACAATGACAACATCCTTGTTGCAATTTATTAAAACATTTAATCGCAAGATGTAATTTATTATATTCAAATATTAAGTTTGTTCTCCAATATTCTTCCTTATATACAATATTAGGTAAAATAGGAGTCGTTATTTTTATTTTGATGAAGTTAAATTCAGGAAAATATTTTTCAAGATATGTTTTTACTAATTTGTGATGTTTCTTTGAAGTATTTATTCCTATAAAATTTTTAAAATATCCAACATCCATATTTTCTCCTTTAATTAATTAATGATATTTCCTTTTCGAAAGGACCATCAAAACTATAATCCAATGTAATAGCTCGGATTAATAATAATCTTGTTTCTGATTCTTTGATTTCAAATTGATTTTTACCAAAAAATTGATCAAGATCAATTTGATATTTAAATATGTCTGATGTGTTATATATATTTGTTTTTATATAATAACCATTCCATTCTTCTTTTGAACGTTCATAAGCTGCTCGTAATGCCCATGAGATTAAATATAATTGTTGTAAATTTAACATTTTTTTCCTTTCTTTATTTAAATTTTCATATTTATCAACATATGTCCATAGTGCTATAATATTTGTTGAACTCCATATTTGAACCATTTGTGTTATAACTTTATCGGGGACTATACATAGAAGATTTGCAATTTTAATCGCTAGCTCTTCTTTATTATTTTCATTCGATAAATTTTCATATTTATCAACATATGTCCATAATGTTATAGCATCTGTAGATCCCCATATTTGAGTCATTCGTGTTATAACCTCATCGGGGATTGTACATAGAAGATTTGCAATTTTAATCACTAATTCCTTTCGATTTGTCATATTTCCTCCTATTTTTTAATAAAATTAATAAATATTATAAATTTATTTAACATCTATATTAAATATTAGAAAATAACATATAAAAAATAATAAATTTTTATATGTTATTTTAAATTTATTAATATAGATATACATTATTAATAATAACTACTTTAAAGGAGGTAAAATAATGTATATTGATTTTTCTGAGTTAACAAAAGAAGAGTTTGAAATTGCGTTAGACATAATATTCTGGAATTTACCAGAAATAACATTTGAAAAGTAATTGACTTCTTAAAAGAAGTAGGAAATCCACATTGTGTGGATTTTTCTTGTTTTATAAAATATAATGGAGAAATAAATATGTTACGATGTCCAGATAAATTTGATTGGAAATTTGGAAGAGATTTAATTATTGAAATAGATAAAAAAATAGATATTTCAATGATTGATAAAAATTGGGAATGGGTTAATTTTTTTGATGAGTTTGCATATTTAATACCATCAGTAGTTCAATATCTTAAAAAATGTAAAACTGGAAACCCATTATATATTATTTATAAATTATATCAATATGGTTATATTAATACATCTTGTATTGAACAATTTATTAATTTAAATATCCAAAATCAAATTGGAAATCCTGCATATATTATTTATTTATTAATTAAATATTGTGATTTTGATATTAATAAATCTAAATTATTAATTGAAAAATGTGTTAATTCTAATATACAAGGAACTTCATATTCAGCATATTTATTAACTGAATATTATAATCATGATTATTTTTGGACAATGGAAATAATTGAAAAATGTATTACTAAAAAAATTCAAGATTCTGGATATGCTGCATACTTATTATTTAAGAAATATAATAATGATAGTATAACTATTGATTGGATGAAAATAATTATAGATGATTGTGTTAAATATAAAATTGGAGATCCGTCTCATATTGCATATTTATTTATTGAATTTAAATTTAAAATATATAAACAATATTTATGGTTTAAATCTGTTATTGAAACATGTATTAAATATGAAATTGGAAACCCATCACAAGTTATATTAAATTTATTATATAATAAAGATAGAAAATTTAGTTTAAAATGGCTTTATACTAATCTAAAATTATGTATATCAAAAGGAATGATACCTGATATATATAATAATTATTTATATCATTTAATTCAATAATCTTTTTAAAGGAGAAAATATGCTATTAAATTTAAATGAAGTTAATCGACGGATTAAATTAATTAAAGAAAAATATTATTGGAATATTATTAAAATTTAAAAAATAACATAAAAAATTGTTAAGACTAAAAAAAGTTAACTTAGTCTTAACAATTTTTTTTATTGTATTTTTTTATTGTATTTCCAAACACCATCCCAATTTTTAGGATTTTCTTTTTTCAATGTTAAACATCGTTTATATAATAAATTAGAAGCAAAATCATTTAATTTAAGTTTATTTAATATAAATATAGCAGAATCCCATTGTTTATTTTTATAATGAAATAATGCATTTTCATATTCTTGGATATTAAATTTTGGTTTAGTTAAATATACTTGATAGATTTTAATTGGTTTTGTTTTTCCTGCTACAATTACATGATCTAATAAACGTAAATGATATTGTTTAGTTAATTTATTTTTAAAATTTTCACTAATTATTATTTTACATCCATATTGTTTAGTTAATGATTCTAAACGTGCTGCTAAATTTACATTATCTCCAATAACAGTATAAGCCATTGATGTTGAAGCGCCAATATTACCAACGATTACAGGACCAGAATTAATACCAATTCCAATATCAAGTTTATGATTATATTTTTTATAAAAATGTTTTTTCATTTTTATTACTTTTAATTGCATATCTATTGCAGCAAGTAAACTATTATCTTCAGCAGTATAATGCGATTTATTAGATATGCCAAAAACAACCATTATAGCGTCTCCGATATAATTAAAGATTCCACCATTATGGTTTGTAATAATTTCATTCATATTTGTAAAATGATCATTTAAAAACGATACAACAGCTTTAGGATTATTTAATTTTTCAGATAACAATGTAAATTGTCTAATATCTGAAAACATTACAGATACGGTTTGTAATGTTCCTCCTAATTTTATTTGTCCATTATCAATTAATTCATTAATAGCATCTGATGAAATATATTTTGATAATGCATCTTGAAATAACATTTCCTCAGTAACATTTTCAATATTTAATAATATATTAACTCCAATTAAACTAATTGTAATATTAACAAATAATTTTCTCTCATCAATTATTAATGTTATATTTCTTAATGAAATTAGTTTATTATTTTGTCGACACTTATTAATATTTGTTAATAACCAATTATTTTTTTTAATAATTGGCATTAATGATACTAGTCGATCGATATTATATTGTAATAAACCAGCAGCAATATGATTATAATATTCAATATTATAATCATAATTAATTATAAATATATTAGTATGAGTACTATTCAAAATAGTTTCATTTAATTCTTTTTCATATAAAATATTTTCTATAAGTTGAGCTGTATTTATTGCATTTGTAATATGGATAGATAATGCATTAAGGCGCAATTCGTCAGATATATTAAAAAAACCATTTTTTTTATTAAGAAGTTGAAAAACTCCAAGTCTTTCTCCTTTATTATTTATTAAGCAATAACATAACACAGTATTTGTTTTATAATTATTTTTTTTATCAAATTCTTGATTAAATCTATGATCTGAATATGCGTCGGGAATATTTATAGTTTCACCAGTTGTGAAACAATTTCCAGCAAGACCTATATTATTTGGAAATCGAATTTCTGTATTTCGGTCTAATCCTTGTGCAACTCTAGACCATAATTCATTAGTAACAGTATCATTTAAGAATAGAGTACAACGATCACAATCTGCTATTTTTTTAGCAGCATTCATAGAACTTTCTAACACATTTAATAAATCAGTATGAGTTGAAATTGTAGATATTGCATCTAATAATAATTTTTCATTTTTAAATTGATCCTGTAATTTTTTTTCAATATTTTTTAGTTGAGTCATTGAACTTATCATATATTCCTCCTTTTAAAAAATTAAATATTAATATAATAATATTTTATAATATTATCAATTTAAATGGTATTAAATCTCGATCTAAATAGTTATAGATATATATATTTCAATATATTCTATTAATTTTAAAGGAGATGAAATATGTTACAAATTGAAAAAGTATTACAATTAAAATTATTTGAATCCAATGATGTTACAAAAGATCCGCCTAAAATATTATTATATGATAAAAGTTATTATCAAAATTTAGATAATTATAATCATGGTAAAAAAACATTATTAGTAGCAGGTAGACCATTAACAAATATAATAATTGATGAAGATTGTAATTTCGTACATTTAATTGCAAATGACGTAGTGGATATTTATATTAATAATATTACACCAGCAGTAATGACAACTAAAATATTTACATATTATAGTCCATTAACTTCTGTAAAAATTATTATAAATTTAAATGAAACACACACATATACTGATGAAAAAATCGAAATACAATATGTAACTGGAATATTTACACCAGTATAATTTGAAAGGAATTTAAAAAATGCCGTTACAAGATGGTACAGGTCCATTTAAAAATGCAACAGGACCTAAAGATGGAAGAGGATTTGTATTAGCAAATGCATTATCAGATGAAGATTTAAAAAAGTTAAAAAAATTAAGAGATTATAAATTAAAAGGTCTTGGTAAAAAAACTGGAGGTCAGAAAGGTAATTGCTAAAAATATTTTTATTATAAAATAATTCATCTAATAAATTTTTTTGTTTTTTTATTAGATGAATTATTTTATAAATTTTAAAATAAGATAAGTTATATTATATTATTTTTATCTTTAGCAGATTTATGATTGTTATAATATATTGTATCTCGAATTAAATGATATTTAATATTTAATTTTTTTGAAATTTGAATTATAGTTAATCCATTATTTAATAGTTCGTAAATTGATTTTAATTGATTAAATGTTAAAACACTTTGTTTAAACATACCATCGATATCAGTATATTTATTAAATTTAATAGCATTTATAATATATTCAGATTGAGTACCACTTTTAATGTGATTTGGATTAACACATTTATAGTTACCACATGTATGGTAACATTTATTTGGTTTTTTATTATGAACTATTTGATATACTGCTCGACTAGTAGGGATTGTTTGCCCATTAAACCAAAATCGAGGAATATCATTATTACCACATTTTTTCCATATCCAACATTTTTTCATTGAAATCTTTTTATTTTTTGTATATGGAAATTTTATTTTTTTTACAAATCTATAATAATCTTCATCAGAACAATTAAATAATAAACGTCGTAAACCAGTCATTTATCCACCTCTTGCTTTATTTTTCTTCTTCTTCTTCTTTTTTAATAATATTTTTAATTGATTCTTTAGAATAAATATATTTATTTTCAATCCAATGCGGATAATTAGTATCAATATAAAATTGGTTTTTATTTATAACAAGGAATTGATCATCTGTATGATGAAAATTAGAAAATATTTTACTAGAATTAGAATTATTTAAACTTTCAAGTTTTGTATAATTATCTATAACTGTAATTACAATAAATTTATGAAATTGTAATCTTTCAATTATATTACAATCAAAACATAATTTTTCAGAAATAATATAAACGATATCATTAGGTTTAAAAGTTATAGTTATATGTTTATCAGTTTTATATAAATCATGTTGATTAATTTTTGATTTTTGAAAAGCTAAAAACATTATTATTGTTATTACAATTATAATTAATATATTGCGAAAAATTTTCATTTTTTCTCCTTTAAATTTTTTATGCGGGAATAGTTCAATGGTAGAATATTAATCGCCCAGGTTAAAGCTTTATAGGTTCGAATCCTATTTCCCGCTTTTTTTTAAATCAATATGTCCATTACAATTATTATATAATACATTATGAATTAAATGATATTTAATATTTAATTTTTTTGAAATATCAATACATTTTAATCCAGTATCTACTAATTTATGAATTAATATTAATTGATCTCGAGTTAAAATACTATGTTTAAATGTACCATCTGTATTAAAGTACTTTCCTAATTTAATTGCATTATGAATACTTTCGGATTTAGTTCCGTTTTTAATGTGATTTGGATTAACACATTTATAGTTACCACATGTATGGTAACATATATTTGGTTTTTTGTTACAAGTCATTTGATATACTGCACGAGCAGCGGTTGTAGTAGTTCCATTAAACCAAAAAATTGGAACTTTTTTAGATATATTACCATTCCATATCCAACATTTTTTCATTGAAATCTTTTTATTTTTTGTATATGGAAATTTTATTTTTTTTATAAATCGTTTCCGTTCATTTTCATTACAATATTGCAATAATTTATTTAATTTAGTCATTATTCTTCTCCTCCTTTTGTTTAAAAAATATATTAAATTATTATAAACTTATTTAATATCTATATTTAACTTTTGAAAATTAAATATAGATATTAAATAAATTTATAATAATTTTTTAAATAATGGAGGAAAATAAGTAAATGAATCAAGTTATTATTTTAAATGCCGATTATACATATTTAAATACAGTACATTGGAAAAAAGCATTAAAGTTAATAATAAAAAATAAAGTAACAGCTATTGAAACTGAAAAATTATTTGATATTAAATCAGAAAAGAAAACAATTATAATACCAGTTATTTTAAAATTAATAGATTTAGTTAAGTCTATATATCAAAAAAAAGTAATATATTCAAAATCAAATATATTTTTAAGAGATAATAATAAATGTCAATATTGTGGAGAAAAAAATAAAAAACAATTAACAATTGATCATATTATTCCTCGTTCAAAAGGAGGAAAGTCATCATTTAAAAATTGTGTTGTATGTTGCAAAAAATGTAATATGTTAAAAGGAGATCGACTTTTAAGTGAAACAAAATTAAAATTACGAAAGCAACCATATATACCATCTATTGCACTCATGATTAAATTAAAAATAAATAAACAATATATGAAATTAATATCGTTATATCTTATTTGAATGAATAATTAATTTTTATATTTTTTAAAATAATTATTATTTTAAGATCGATAATATTTTATTATAAAAATGTATCGATCTTAAAATAATTTTTTAAATTATTAAATATATTAATTAATCAATAATAATAACATTAATATTCCAATGACTCCCATAAATATTGATAATATTATATATTGATTTAGTATTTTTTTTCGAACACAATTTAATGGTGTTTTTATATATGTATTATTTATATCAATAATTTGACGAATATGTTCTAAATATCTATATTTTCGATTTTTATTTTTTTTTAAATATAAATAATATATTAATGGTTCAATTATAATAAATACTATTAATGGAAATATTAATAGTAAACTAACAATAACTATTACAACAATTTTTAATTCCATAAATTTAAATTCCTATAGTAAATAAAAAAAGTCCAATTGAAAATAATATGTATATATATAATTTAGGTTTTCGTTGTCGAACAGTATTTAATGACATTTCAAAATATCTATACCCTAATCGATTTCTAATATCACATAAATATTGTCTATTTCTTATATTATTTTTTTTAATGTATAGATGATATATTATAGGTTCAAATAATTTAATATATAATATTGGAAACATTAATATTAATGACAATATAATGATTAAACCCATACTAATATTCCTGCTATTATTGATCCAATACCAAGACAACCAGAAATAAGAACCCAATTAGCTGTTGGTAAATTTCGTGGATTTCCCATATTTAAATAATTTCCATATTTTATTTTATATAATCTTTCCAAATATGCATTTTGATCTTTTTTAGTCATAAAGATATTAAAATATATAGGTTCAAAAATTTTATCATATAATAGCGGAAAACATAATAAAAAACCAATAATTAGTAAAATAATACTTTTCATTTTTTCTCCTTTTCTAATTTAAAAATAAGATAAATTAATATTGATATATTTAATAATATATTTAATTAATATCTATATTAATTTATTTAAAATAACATAAAATATTGCCGTTAAAATAATAGAATTAATAATATGAAAAATATAAAAACAAAAAGTATATTTAAACCAACATTATATAAAAAATATTTAGATATATTAAACAAAGGAGTTATTATGGATACAATGAATGTAAGATTAAAAAGTAAAATTAAAGCAATATTATATAAAGAATATAATAGTATTTTAGATAAAAATTATAAATGGACAAAATTTAGTGATATAATAAAAAATATATCAAATATATCTAAATTATTTTTAGTTGTTATTATTTCAATTCAATCAGTAGTTGAGCCATATAATTTATCTAAAGACGATAAATTACAATTAGCTTCAGATATTTTAGATGATTATTTAGAATTTGGATGGTTTTTAGAATTTTTTGATAACATGATAATTCATATTTTAATATCATATGGTGTTGGATTTTTAAATACATTATTTGGTCATAATTGGAATCTTGAAATGTTAAAAAATAAAATTTTGAAATTATAATGGAATTTATTAAAGGTGTTAGTCAACAATTTTTTAAATTATTATATAATATTTATAAACCATTATTATCACCTAAATTATTAAGAACAACTAGATATACTATATATGAACAACAAAGAAATTTTATTTATCCAATAGGATTCATGGCATATGGAATTGGTAATTTTAAACATTGTAATTTTTTACAATTATCATTCATACCATTAAAACGTCATAATATGTATAGTGCTAAAGTAATAGCCGAATCTAATTTTTTACAAACATTGGATGATATTAATATTGCGATATTTCAAGAAAATTACCCAGCATTAAAAACATTAAAAAATATGAATGGTTTTATTTATGAAAAAGAAAAATTACCAACAAATCAAATAGTATATCGTGGAGTTTTTAATAAAAATAAAATAATTAAAATTTCAAATAATTTATTAGATGAAGCTATTATTGATAGCATACCATTATATAATGAATGGCTTCAATTAAAATTTAATAAACGTAAAGATCAATTAAAAATAATTAACCAATATGTCATTAAGAATCGAATACGAATTTAATATTTGGAGATAAATATGAAAAATATTAAATATTTCACAAAAGAAGAATTTACTTGTAAATGTGGTTGTGGTTTAAATAATATAAATTATAAATTAGTACAACAATTAGATAATGTTAGAACTAATTTTAAACATCCAATTATTATTGTTAGTGGTTGTAGATGTATTAATCACAATCAACAAATTGGTGGTAAATCAAATAGTGCACATTTACTTGGACTAGCTGTTGATATCAAATGTATATCATCGAAATTAAGATTTAATTTAATTAATATATTATTAAAAAATAAATTTACTAGGATTGGAATTAGTAAAACATTTATACATGTTGATATTATGGATGATTATAAAAAACAAAATGTAATATGGGTTTATTAAAAATAGTAAAAATATAAATGAATTAATTACATAGGAGAGATATATTTTGCCACATTTAGTAAGACCAACTAATCAACAAACATTTATTGATCCATATAATGCTAAATTATTTGATCTTGGTGTTGATGATAGTCGAGTTTATTTATCACGTCAAATTAATCATATATATAAAGTATTTGGTGAAAATATTATTGTACAAGGTATGTTTATATCATATACTATTAATGGATCAGTAATAACATTTACAATATCATCTGGAAGATGTATTATTGATTCTACATTATGTATTTTTAATGATCCTGTTATATTAGATCTAGATTTAGCGCCATATTCAGTAAATGGTAAACTTGTTGTAAATATAAGTTATCGATATATTCAAACATTATTTAATAATAAACCATTTGCAAAAGTAAGTTGGGTTTCTGCAGATGGAGTAAATGTATTACCAGAAGATTGGAGTCCTCAACGTGATCAATTAGTAATATGCTGGTATGATTTTGAAAAAGATGGATCAAATGCTATTACATATATACAAGCACATTGTAATCGAACTGATGGAATTTTAATTGATGGTAAAATATATTATCCATCACGTGGTAATGATATTGATGCTGGACTTATGGATCGTATTTTGCATGATTTAAATTGTTATATTAATTTAAAAGGTGGAACTTATTATGATGCTGAAGATACTTATTGTACATTTAATGCAGGTACATATTTGGGTAATTAAAAAAGTAATATAAAGGAGTTAATATGAGTTTACAGCATGTTGAATATAGACATGGATTAGCAGCTAATCGAATGAGTATAACACCTCATCGAGGTGAACCATTATGGGATTATGATACTAAACGATTGTATGTTGGAGATGGAATAACAGTTGGAGGTATTTCAATTGCTGGACCAAGTTTAGAAACTGTTTTATATGGAAATGTTAATTGTACACCACCAATTAATGATGGTGATATTTTAATGTACGATAATTCTGTACCAGAATGGAAAAATACAACATTAACATTAGCAAATATACATGATGTTAATTTTGGAACTGCTTCTGATCAACAAATGTTAAAATTTGATGCAAGTTCAAATAAATGGATTAATTTTTCGCCCAATTTTAATTCTTCTGCATTATCAGAATTTGATTTAACTGGATCAACTAATGGAGATACATTAGTTTTTAATAATAATGATTCAGAATATCAACCTTCTAATAAAATAAATGTACAAGATGATATTGTACATAATGTTGAAACAGGATATAAACACATTTTTAAAATAAATGGTATTGAAGTAGCTTCTGTTGATCAATATGGATTAGCAGGAGCACATTATAATTCAGATTATGCAGAAACATTTTTAACTGATTTATTAGAATTGCCAGATGAAGGAACACCAGTTGGTTTAAATAATTCAGGAAAAGTAATTACGTTAGAAAATGAATTAATTGGAACTTCTAATTTTATTGGATTAATTTCATATCATCCAGGTCATATTTTAGGACCTAGAAAACAATCTGGTTGGGAAGATACATTAAATGAATTACATAGAATACCAGTTGCTTTATTTGGACAAATTCTTGTTGATTTAGATATTAATGATTGTAATTCTGAATTAATAATAAATATGGGTCAATTAATTAAACGAGAAAAATATCATTCAGATAAATTTAAAACTGTTGCTAAAACATTATATAGAAAAAATAGAAAAATGTTAGTTCTTATTCGAGGAGGAATTTAATATGTTATCTGTTAAAATAACTTCATTGAATAATGATATATTATATGAATGTGATGAAATATTAAGCGTTAAACGACATCGAGATATGCAATATTATAAATTTACATTTTATGTTTCTAAAGATTATAATTATTCAATTATAAATATAGTTAAAATATTAAAATTTATAAATCAAAAAATTATAATATTAATTAAAAGTGATAAAGATAATTCTGAAAAAATTGATATAGACGATACTCGAGTATTACGAACATTTGGTATAGATCATAATTTAAATTGTATTTTTATGTCAGTAGGATAAGTTATTATGAATTTTAAATTAATTAATAAAAAAACAAATAATATAATATGTGAAATTAAAATAAATGCATTTTTAGCTACAAAAAGAGAATTTCATATATCTTTCAATAAACAAATACAATTATTAGATTTTAATACTATATATGATGATAATTGTGAGTTAATTATTAATTTAGATAATACAAATATATTATCAGGTAAATTAAAAGAATTAAGATATGATTTTAAAAAAATACGAAATGAAAAAAAATTTCATTTTGTATTTATTATTAATAGTGAGGATTAATTATGAGTTATATATGGACTGATGATCCTATAGATATTCATCAAGTAATTAGTCATGTATATATTACGGAATTACGAGAAAGAACTAATCTAGAATTAATAAGACGTGATAGATTACCAATTTCTTGGACAGATTTAACATTAAATGATACTATTAAAGATAAAACAGTTCATATTCAAGAATTAAGAAATGTAATCGATGGATTATGCAATGCACATTTACCAGCAGAAAAATTTTCATATTATAAAACATATGATAATAATGAAGATACAACATATAAGACAAATGATGATAGAACTTATGATACGAATGTTGAAAGTGGATTATGTCCTAGTGCACATTCAAATTATTTGAGTAATAGATATTCAGTACATCATCCATCAGAAATATCTGGAAATACTGCATATGATTCTTCAATACAAAATGGAATGTGTTCAAGTTATAATTCCACACGCCATCTTAGTGTTTGTAATGGAGCCGAGTCATCTGAGGATGGTGGTTATAACGCTACTGATTGTCCAGGCAATTATACATGGTGGAATACATCAGAAGATGCATCATTAGAAACTAGTGATAATGGTAGTTTGTGTCCATCACAAGATATTTCACTACAAAGTGGACAATAAAGGAGGATTATAATGTCATGGACAAATAATCCGTTGAATAATACAATTGGAATTACAAGAATACATATACATGAATTAAGAGCTAATTTAGATATTGTAAATAATGTAACATGTCCAGTAGAATGTCATTCATTACATACAACACAACAAGTAAGTTATCATCCTACTTTTGATATAACAAAAGATGATACAGTTGATATATCGAAATATGATACTAATGATAATCCAAGATATGCGATAAACGACAGTTCATTATATACAGTTGAAAATAGTAGTAATTGCCCAAGTTATTGTCCTACACATAATGCGACTGTTAGAGCTCCATATGAAACTTATTCAGGTGGAAAGTCGGGTTATTATAGTAGTGTAAATAGTCAACATGAAAATGGTGTTAATTCTTCTAATGCTTAAAGGAAAATCAATGAATTTAAATGAATTAATTAAAAATAAACCAGAATTTTGTTTATATAGTTTAACGACAATAATGTTACAACATACTAATATTGATAATAAAAATAGAATGATTAAATTAAATCAATTTTTAGAAACTCTTGATAATGATTATATTAAATCAGATCAATATCTTTCAAAATTATTTACAGTATTAGATATGTTTAAATCATATGAAAAAGAATTAATAAAATCATTACAGAATAATGATCAATTAATAACGATGTTATTACAAAAAAAATATAATTTACAGACTGAAAAAAAGATAATTAGAAATAATGATATTATTGACAATTCTAATTGTCATTTAAATAAATTAGAAGTTTCGTCTAAATGGTGGGAGAAATGAAAAATCAAGAATTTCAAAAAATTATAGCATTGCGTGATATTGATAGTATATATATGAAACAATTTTTATTATTAGATAATGAAATTCCTGAAGTTAATGAGATTAAAAATGGGTATTCGAATCCGTTAATATTATCTAATATTATAACGATGAGATTAATGCAATTACAGGAAATAATATGAACCGACAATTATTTTTAAATAAATATCTAAATCGAATTTCAAGTATTGAATTTGTTATATCTGAAAAATGTCAAAATGCATGTAAATATTGCTATAGAGTACAACATCATAATAAATCTAAAATTAGTCATATAACAATTGAGGATTTTAAATTAATAATTAATAATTTAAAACATATGTTTGGTAATGATATATTACAAAATAGAACAATAGAATTATTTGGAGGAGACCCAGTTTTAAATTATGATATATTAATTAATATTTTTGAAATTCTTAAGTTAAATGAAATAGATCATGTTGTATTACCAACAAATGCAAGATTGATTCAAGAATTAACATTTAATGATATTCGTAAACTAATTAAAAGTTTAAAATCAAAAGTATTTTTTAGTTTATCAGTTGATAGTCCACATATGGATAATAATAGACAATTATCTAAATATGGTAAAATGTTATGTTATAATATAGATATTGATTATGATTATATATTTAAATTGACAAAACAATTTCCAAATATATTTTCGTTTCATCCAATGTTATCTTTTAATTCAATTTCAAATTGGAAAAAGACTGTAGATTTTTTTTATAATAAGTTTAAACATATACCATATTTATTAGAAGTTAGACATGCATTATCTAAAAGTCAATCTATTGAAGCTGTACAAAAATTAATTGAAATTCGTCAATTTGGAAAAACATTACCAGAATATAAAGAGATAACGAATTTTGCTAATTCTATTTCCCCATCAATTTGTCCAAGAGGATTAGGTTGTTCAGCATTAACAACATTATGTATAATGCCAAATGGAAACATACCATTTTGTCATAGACTTATAGAGTCTCCATATGTTTTTGGAAATATTTTTAAACAACAATTTAATAAAGAAATGGCAATTTCATATACATCATTATTCGATTTTAAAAATTTAACATCTTGTATTAATTGTAATATTAGAACAATATGTCCAGGTCAATGTTTAGGTGCAAATTTTGAATATTGGGGTGATGCATTTATTATGAATCCTACTATATGTGATTTTTTCAAACTAAAAATGTATGGGATGATGAAAAATTTTAAGTCTTTTAAAAATGCATATTCTAGACATATTAATTTTGATAACCTATTGTATGAACTTAAATTAATTTTTGGAGATGATATCGATGATAAAATATGATTTACCAGATATTGGGATTCAATATAAAGGTGTTGCAACAACCAAAACAAAAACATTACAAATAAATGACTGGACAATTATTAACATTCCAATTCATATTGATTCTATTAATGCTCGAGAAGAAGTATCAAAATTAATTAATAATATTTGTGCAATCGAAATACCAACGTCATTACAATGTAATTTACGATGTAAATATTGTTATATTAGAGATCCAAGATTAAAAAATAAAAAAGTTTCTATCGATAGTGTTAAAAAGATTTTAATTAACGTTAAAAAAAGATTTCCAATATTTAATCCAAATAATAAAAAACAAAAACAAAAACAACATTTAACTGCTTGGGGAGCAGAACCATTTCATAATATTGATACGTTTGAATTATTATACCAATTTGGACATAATGTATATGGTAAAAATAATTATAATATTGGATTATCAACGAATGGAACTGTTTGGAATAATAAAATTCAAGAATTACTTAAAAAGATATTATTAGATAATGCGATGCCACAAATTCAAATATCGTTAGATGGTTCTAAAAATATTCAAGATTATTATAGACCATTTAATAATGGAAAAGGATCATTTGATGCAATTAATAATTTCACAGTAAATTTAGATAAATTATTACAATCAATGAATATGAAAAAAAATTATCATTTTTGTTCAACTATATTTTTAAAAGACGATAATTTTATTGAACATTATATTGAAGCTGCTGAATTTTTTACAGAAAAAAATACATGGCATTATGCACCTATTTTACCTATGCGAACATCAGGTGAAGATTTAGATAATGATATAGAAATAGAAAAATTTATTGAAGCTCAAAAACAGATGTTTTTATTTATTAAAAATAAAATTAAAGAAGATCCAAATACATTAGTTATTGATAATTATACAAGTCGATTATTTGGAAATATAAATAATAAGTCATTAAATGCATTTCCATATTGTTCAGCAATGAATACTCAATTAGGTATTGATATTGATGGGAGTATTTATTTATGTCATGGTCCAATAACGACACCCGAATATAAACCTTTTTTATGGTTCGGAAATTTATTTGATGGTGTAATTTCATATAAACAATTAATACGGAACATACATTATATGTATGGAAGTACATGGACTAAATCAAAATGTGTTGATTGTCCATTGCATAACTATCCAACAGGGAATATATGTTGGTCTTGTGCACCACATAATTTAGCAGTTTCATCTCATCCAATGGTTGATAGATTTAATAAATGTATCGCATATGCTAGGTCATTTAAATATTGGTTACGTATAGCTAAAATGATTTATACTGGACGAAATATAGATCATATTCCAAATTCATTAATGGAATTATCATCAATAGAAATAGAAAAACTTCCATGTTTAAATAAAAAAATAAATGTAGTTAATTCTAAAATGCATTTTAATATTAAATATAATGGACTTATTGATAATGCATTAATTAAAACAAATTTAGATTGTAAAGATAAAATTGATCGAGATTATTCAAATTGTTTAAAAACATGGTGGTGGAATGAAGATAACTATTTAAATAATATTATTCAAAAAAATTTAAAAAATGAAAATTAAAACTATAACATTTCCAAAAGAAGAATGGACATCTATTTTAAATAGATTGAATAATAATTTAGATGTATATACTATTCGAATATTTACAGAATTTAATAAATAACCTGGCGCATAGCACCAGGCTTTCTTAAAATAATAAATTGTTTCCTGGTTTAGTAAAATTTACTAAACCAGAGAAAATTAATATTTAAATCCTATTGGAGTTTTTATCTCTTCTTTGAATTTTTTTGTAAAACTATAAGCTACCTTTAACGGGCGTATTACAATATCAACTTTTCCTTTTGGATTTTGCTTGCAAAGTCCAATAGCATCTCTTAATATTGATGCAGGATAAACAATCCCATTTGAATCCTTTGATTTCGAATTAAAATCAGTAGAATTTATCATATTGAATGCTTTATCAAAATTTTCAAAAATTATTGCATTTTTAATATTATCATCCCAATATAAAACATAAGTATCTCGATAATTTCTTGATAGAAAATTTAGTTTTTTCTTTTTTTTATATGTAATTACATAACCTAATAATTTACTCATTTTTTATACCTCCAAATTAGTGGTTGTATATAAATCCTATTGGTTTTTCTATTTTCCCACTAAATATGGAACTCCATTCATTATGTCCTAACTGTAATTTTTGTATTACAATATTAACAGTTTTTGATGGATTTTTATTATTAATATCAGTAGCAGCACGGATCATAGTAGGCGGATAAATAGTTCCATCCATCATAATATCTTTTTGAATAAAATCTTTTTCTTTTAATCGTTTTATTGCTTCTTTTTTTGTTTTAAATATCTTGGCATTAGATATATTAGAAGACCACCACCAATAACAACCGTCATTAGCAGAATAACAAATATAATTTATTTCTTTATTTTTCTGATAACTAATTATATATCCTAAAGTGTTCATTAGAGTCTTTTCCTTTCCCTTATTTCTTCTTTCATTTATCTTTTATTTTATTTGATAGTAACATTACCTTTTATTGTAAATAAATTATAAAAAAATCAGTTAAGTGTATTACCATATAATAATTGAATTAGATAATTTTATTTAATAATGAAATATTTTTGTTAAGTAAAATTATCTAATTCAATATAGGTTATTAAAAACTATATATTTATAATATTCTTTGATTATGAAAAATATTCGATATTAAATTATTTAAACCAATTACCTAAACCGTCAAATTGTTTGTAATATTCAATAGGACCTACTTTAAGTTGACATACTAATATTGAAATTTTAGTTGCTGTTGTTTTATTTTCATATGTTTTAATTGCTTCTTGTATCATAGTAGGTGGATAAAGAGTTCCATCTTTCATTTTCAATTTTTTGGAAAAATCAGAATTATCTAATCTTTTAATTGCTGCTGCTTTTGTTTTAAATATTTTAGCTTTACTAATATTATAATTCCAACAGGGAAAGCCTCCATTCATAGAATTATATGATAAGAATTTTTCTTTTTTTGTAACATGGTCAATACATAAGATAACATATTTACTTTTTGACATTTTATTTTCCTTTCTTTTTCAACTAATTTTAAATAATTTAGCTCTTAAACTATAGTATGGGCTATTAGCTTTACCTTTCCAGGTAATTGTAACTGTTCCTTTAATAGTTGCTAAATTATAAAATGTCCAACCTAATGTATTAGAAAAACAAGGTTGAAAACTTTCATTTGCTAGTAATATCTCTTGTTTGACGATATTTTTAAAATCACCACAAATATCATCAATGTAAATATTTTCACAACATTCTTGATCACCATACATTCTATATTCAGCATTTTTAGTATAAAATCGAATTTCATCATCATTAATTTTTTTGATTTTTTTGATTTTTTTTCCTAATAAACAATTAAATTTTACAAGCTTCATAACTTTTTCCTTTTCTTTTTTTATTAATTAAAATAATATTATAAACTTATTTAATATCTATATTAATAAATTTAAAATAAAATAAATATTTAGATAACTCTATATTTTTTATAAACTATTATAAAGTTATCTAAATATTATATTAAGATCATATTTTTTATTTTTTCAAATTTAAATTATTTTAATGTTTGTATTAATAAATAATCACATATTGATGTAAATTCTTTTAACTACTATCTTTTAGTAATTTTAAATTTTTGATTAAATATTACTGAGCATTTTATCATATATTTGATTTAAAGCTTCATCAGCTGATAATTTAATATTATTGTTATGATTTTTATTTGGATTAATACTTATTGTGGGTGTATATGAATTTCCATTATAATAAGAATCAGTTAATAAACCAATTTTAATTATACAATCAGTATTAATAAGATATCTTTGTATTTGTCTATATTTATATTCATCTATAATATCTCCAAACATTATAATATCTGGACGTTTTATAATTATATTATCTTTGCATTCTAATATTGGTTTAATAATTTGTAGTAATAATTTAGTATTTATTACATTAAATTTTTCTAATTTATTACAAATTCGTTTTAAATCATTTTGTGTAATATTATATGTTGGATTATCATTATATAAATATATAATATTAAAAATAGTTCCATGAATTTCAACAACTGATATATCATTATTTAAATTATGAAGTCCATCTATATTTTGTGTAATAATATTAACATTTTTGAAGTTTTGAAGTTTTGAAATAATATTATGTGCTTTCGTTGGTTTTGCACTTGCTATTGGTTCAATAAAAGATAAGAAAAAATCTTTACATTTTGTTGGATTATTAAAAATAGAATATTCAATTAAGTCCCAAGTTGAGAATTTTTTAAAAGTATCCCAAATACTAATATCATCTTTATTGTGAAAAGTTGGAATACCACTAGATTTCGAAATCCCAGCTCCAGTGACAAATGTAATATTTTTTGAATTATTAATAATTTTAAAAGCTTCATTGATATTCATAAATGTTTCCTTTAAATTTTATTTTATTTTATTTTGTTTTGATGTATAATAATTTTTAGCAATAGTTTTATCATCCATCATCATATAATTTATTAATATGATTTGTAAATTGTTGAAAATCTTTTTTCATTTGATGTAATTTATCAAATAATTCTTGATTAATCTTTTCTATTGGAGTTAGTTGTTGTTTTAAGTCAATCATAATATTCCTTTTAAATTTATATAATTAATGTTAGGTTATTTTTAAAAATCAATATAATTAAATGAAAGGTAAATAATGTCTAATAATTTTAAAGTATTTTATGGATCTTCAGTAAGTGATTGGAATATTAATATTCCAATGGGAAAAATTAATATTTCTAATTTTTTAAATAATGAAACTTGTATTGAATTAAAAGAATCTGTTAGAGGAAGTAAAATAATTTTACTTCAAGGATTTACAAAAAATATTAATAACCAAATTATTGAAACTTTGTTAATAATTGATGCATTAAAACGTGCAGGATCTAAACAGATAATTCTAATAACACCATTATTACCATATAGTCGACAAGATCGAAAACATATGCGTGGAGTTCCAATTAGTGCAAAAGTAATTTGTGATATATTTTCAAAAAATGTAAATCAAATAATAACATTTGATTTGCATGCAAATCAAATACAAGGATTTATTAATAATATTGCTATTGAAAATTTATCATTATTTCCATATATAAGTGCGTATTTAAAAAAAATATTAATATTAAATAATATTGATTTTAATGATATTACAATAGTTGCACCTGATGAAGGTGCAATAAAACGTGCAAAAGATGTCGCTTATATGCTTGGTATTACAAATATTGTAACATTTTATAAAGAACGTGTTAATGGTAATATTGGTGAGCTTAAATTGTTAGGTAAAATTAAAACATCTAATTGTATTATGATAGATGATATGATTGATAGTGGAGGAACATTAATTAAAACAGCAAATATATTAAAATTATATAGTGATAATATATATGTATTAACTCCTCATTTAATTTTATCTAATAATGCTTATTTAAAATTATCAATATTTAAAAAAATTATTGGGACTAATACTGTCCCACATATGAATATAGATTTTTCAAATATTAATAATATAAAATTTTTAAATTTCGGTAAATATTTTGAACAATATCTATTTCCAATTTTAAAATCAAATAAACAATTTTTTTCATTATATGATGTCAATTATTTTAAATAATTTTAATATATTATTTAAAATTCTATTTATGCTTTTATAGTTGCAATTGGTTTTAATCTAGCAGCGATTGTAAATAGATCTAGTTGTTGATTAATAATATTTGTAATATCTTTATATGTGCCTGGAGCATTATCTAATTGATTAGTAGTTTTGATCGTATGAATTGTATTAAAACTATTTAATTTACATCCAGTTCCATGAGAACATGAGTTAAAACTATAATCATTTTTTTTGCCTTTAATAATATAACTATATGATCCTTGATTACCTGGTAAGATACCAGTTTCATTTTCATATAATCTAATTGCATCTTTACGATGAATTATTAGATTGAATCCATTATATTTTTCTAATATTGCATAATTATGAACAACATCTATTATCGGATTAAAATTAATATTTGTGGTTACAATTTCATTAATACATTCTTTAATACGAGTCATCATTAGTTTTCGATTTGCTTGTGCAAACATAATACAAAAGTTCATATCTTCAAAATACATTTTTCCAATTTCACAATTTATTGGAAGAAACGCTAAATCGTATTCTGCTGGTATTTTTGAATACCATTTAATATTATGTTCTATTGCTTTTTTATTATAATAATTTGTAACTTCTTTTCCAATCTTTCGACTTCCAGAATGAATCATAATCCATATATAATCATCTTCATCTTTTTGAAATTCAATGAAATGATCATTATTTCCTAATGTACCTATTTGAAAATAACTATTATTAAGTTTAGATTCAACGATATCATTATATGGGAAATTAGTAGGAATTAAATTTTTGTTTTGTTGTATTTTATGATTATTAAAACCAATTGGTATTATATCTTGTATTTTTAATAATAATCGTTTCAAAATAGTATTATTGATATTAGTTAATGATGTTTTTATAGCACACACACCACATCCTATATCATTGCCAATAGCATGCGGAATAAGAACATCAATAGTCCCTAATACAATACCAGTAGGCATATTATATTTTTGATAACAATTTGGCATAACTATTATATCTCCAAAAACAAATGGAAGATTAGCTAAATTTTTAATTTGTTTTAATGTTTTCAATTCAATTTTATCAATCCATAATTTTATTGGAATTGATTCAGATCTTATCACTTTCAATTTAATCCCTCCTATTAAAAAATATTAAAGTTATATAACTATTTAAAATATTATATCTATATAAAATATTTTAAACGTAAATTAGGAAAAATTATGCAAACAAATAATATACTTAAAAAAATAAAAGATATTAAAAAACGAAATATAAAACTAAATAATAAACATTCAGTATATTATTTAGATAAAACAAATATGGCTAAAAGAACTGCATCATCAGCTGCAGGATATATATTAGGAAGAGGTTTAATGAAAGGTTATAAAATGTATTCAAATACTAAATAGTTTTTATTTTAAAAAAATAAATTAGTAAACTTTAATTTTAATATTTTAATATTGATTCTAATATTTTTACATTTTTGTATTATTTTTACGGGTCGATCTTAGAATCAAGATATCGAGTAGTAAATATTTTATTATATATTAACTTTGAATTATGAGTTATACCTTTTTGTTTATATAGTTTAAAGTGATTATTAAATTACACGTATAGATCATCCATTATATGTTTGTCTAGATTTATTAAATCTAATTATTATAAACTAAACTTTATTAAGGTATAATTACTAATGTATATCTATAATCATTTTTAAAAAATTAATTAAAAAATAAAAATATAACACCCCTTTTTATAGGGGTGTTGAGCTTAGATTATCGCCCTTATAATCTGAGTACTTGTTCTTACTATCGATATATAAAATAGTCGACTTATAAATACTATTTTATGCAATACTCCTTCAGTATTATATAATTTTTCTATATTCATGCTTATTACATATGTACTTGTTTTTACAAAGTAATACGCATAAATAATTTTGATACTAATTTCGATAATAGACATATACTGCCTCCTTTAATTTGGTTTATAAAATTAATTAATATCTATAATGATAGATTTAATCGTAAATAAACAGTGTGTTTTTATGTGTTTTTATGTGTTTTTATGTGTATTTTTCTTAAAAACATATGATTTTGTTATTTTTTAATTAAATTTAATATAATTTAAAAATTCTAATATTTTAGTCAAAAATAAGGAAAACTAATGAGAATTCATTCATTATATGCCGATATATTAAAATCATTAACATATATGTTTGATAATATTATTTATACTTCTGATACAATAAAAAAATATGAATTTAATATTGGAAATCAAACATTTCAATTGGATTATGAAACTGGTTTTGAATTTCCAAGTGCAATTATTAAACATGAAGATGCCCGTCCAATTAATTTACATCCTACGAATATTCAACATTTACCAATTGATAATATTAATCGTATACCAGTAATATTTAATAGAACAAAAAATTTGACAATAAAATTGCAAGAAGAACATTATATACATAATATTTCAGTAACAATTAATTGTGAATCTGCGTATAATGCAAAAGAATTAGAATTTATATTACTTGGGGTAATTCCATTATCGAAATGGTTTCAATTATATGATTTTACTTCATTTATAAATTTAGATAATAAATTCATAAATGATGATATATTAAATATTGAATATGATGATATTATTAATTTGTTTATGATGTTTGATTATGAAAGAGCAAAACCATCATATTATTTTGGTATTAATTACAGACCATTTATTCGATTAAATTCAGTAACATCTAATGTTGATTCATCTTCATCTTCATCATATCAATTACAAATATCATTAGAATTACAATTACAAATGCCACAATATTTAACGATTCCAACTGAAGAAATGCCAAGATATGATATACCAGAACGTCGATTTCATAAAACTGATTTAGTTTGGGTTCCTGAAAATAAAAAAGTATTATATTTATCATTGAAAGATAATAATGATAATAAAAATTTTGCCGTTATAGAACAGTATAATCAACATATAGAATTTATTGAACATAAATATGGAAATACTGGAACTTTTGATTCAATATTAAAACAAGAAGTTATAACCGCTAAATTTGAATGGATTAATTTTAAAGATCCAGATAATCGATATACTGATATTGAAAGTGATATTATAATTACAAGAAATCTTATAGATAACTTTGAGACAGAAAGTTCAATAACAATACTAGTAACAGGTAGATTATTTGGTAGTATTAAAGATATATCTCATAATCGAAATGAAAAATATATAAAAGGTATATTTATAGGTTCTTATGATAATAAGGATATTAATGATATCATTGAATTTCAATATAATATATTATTTATTAGTCATAAAATTGAAACTCCATCGTTTGCAATTATTGATAATTTTTCAACAGTGGAAGCAAAAATAATAACACAAACAAATAATTTATTTCATCTTATTCCTAATGCTAATGAAAATAAAATTAAATTAGATTATAAAAATACATTTTTAAAATCATTATATTTATTAGATAATAATAATGATACAATATATGTTGATAATATAACTAATTTTAAATTTGATAATACTGGAAATTATAGTTGTAAAATTATATTTAATGATAATAATTCAAATTCAATAACTGGTTCAGTGTCAGGTATAATTCATCCTGTATTACATACAGTTGGATATACATTAATGTTTAATGAAGTTGCTAATACAGAATATACATTATTAGCATTAAACTTTGATATTCAATATTTATTAGTTCCATCTTATGGAAGTTCGATTATTGAACGAGTTGTTATAGATATAGGGGTTGATGGTGTAATATCAAATCAACCAATAATTCAATGGATTGATGATTTAGAGGAACCACAATCAATTAAAGAAAAAAAAATATTAAATTTATTATTATATCCTTGTGAATATTGTAAATTTGATATTAATAATAATTTATCTAATTGTTTATTAACAATAATATCTATGATTAATATTTCTAATTTTGATAATTGGCGATTTACGGTTAATGGGATTAAATATGATACAAAAATGATTGACCAATCAAAAAATCCATTTCAATTAATAAATTTTTCTGATAATAAATTTGAATTTAAAATGTCTAAAGTATTTTATTATAGAACTATGAGAGAACGATTTTCAAAAGAATATCCAATATTATTTTCAGTATTTAAAGACTTGTAATTTGAAAGGATTTTATAAATAATGAATCTTATAAATCCATTAGTTTATAGTTATGCTTTAATGAGACATAAATTTAAGCCAGATAAAGTAACCACCACAGATAAAGTTGTTGGCTTAACTTCTGGAATGGGTGGTGTAATAACAGGTGGTCATGCAACTGGGGGTTAGAATTATTAAAAAAGAAACAAATATTAAATAAATTAAAAGGAAGAAAAAGTAATATTAAGAATAAATATTCAACTGTTGCTGGTAATGCTATTATAGGGGCAGTCCCAATTGCAGGTTCATTAAATAATTATCGATTAATAAAAAACGAGAAAAAATAGAAAATCAAATTAAAAGATATAAAAAGAGGAAGAAATGAATCCTTTAACGTGCGGTTATATTCATTTACAAGAAAATAAAATTGTTGATAAATTATCGATAATTGGTGGATTTACTGGTGGTGTTACTGGTGTTGTTACAAATACTTTACAATCTCGTAAATTACATAATAAAGAAATTGAATTAGCAAAATTGAAAAATCAAAAAATTGAAAATAATAGTTTATCTCAAAATTTAAAAAATGCAGCATTAGGTGTAGTTCCAATTGTTGGTGCTTTAAATAATAATAAATTAATAGAAAAACGAGAGAGAATAGAAAATCAAATTAAGAAATATAGGAGAAAATAATGAATAATATTAATCCTTTAATTTATGGATATATTTATTTATTAGAAGTATTAGAGGGTAAATTAACTAAACTGGCAAAACTGTTGGTTTAATATCAGAAATAGGAGGATCACTTACAGGAGGACATATTGCAAGAGCTTTTCAGTCTTATAAGTTACAAAAAGCTAAACAAACATTAGCTCATTTAAAAGGTGATAAAACAGCTATGTATTCTAAAGATGGAATGGGTAAACAAATAGGAAATACATTTTAAGTACAGTTCCAATTGTTGGTACTATTAATAATCATCGATTAATGCGAAAACGATAAAAAATAGAAAAACAAATAGAACAGCATTTGAATAAAAAAATTAACCTCCTTTATTATATTTTTTATTAAGTTTATTACAAAGGAGGTTTTTATTGGAGAAAATTAGAGTTGCCAATTTCTTAAGGCAATTCTAAGAGATTTTAATTGGTCTCTTTCTTCTCTTTCTTTTTCTTTATTTGCTCGTCTATCTTCATAAGCGAACAAACTAGTCATCAATACGATACATGTGATGACTAGAGTTATGAAATAAGTCATTCAAATCACCTCCTTTTATAATATAATATATCTATATTAAATATTTTAATACAAAATCAAAAAATATTGGAGTTTTAAATGAGTAATATATAACAATTAGTATATGAACAGCAACAAAATATTTATTTATATAATATTATTAATCTTTTAAATGATTATATATTTAAATCAGAAGAACAATATAATAATATATTATTTGAATTATTACGATATAGTAAATAATTCAAATGAGTTAATTGCAGAAGAAGGCAAAATGGTTACGTCAGCATCATACAATTTCATTAATTCGTAAATATAAACAAAAACATAATATTGATAAAAATGAAAATTAAAAAAGAGATTTTAAACAAATGATGCGAGATGGTCAAGGTAATAAATTAAAAAAGTCACATATGGTAGTTTTCTTACAAAAAAACGCCGTTTATTACCAAATATGATAGAATATTATTTTAATAAAAAAAATAATAAAAAAATAAAAGAATATGTATTAAATAAATGTAATAATGATGATGATATTATGATTAATGCTATACATAAACTTAAAAATAAAGTAGATAATGAAAAATATAAATTAACAGATCAAATACGTTCATTTTAAAAAAATAGAGGTTTAGTATATGATGATTTTACAAAAACTAAAAGAATTACAATGTGAAAAATAAAACATCAATTTGTTTAAAAAATTAAATAAGGAGATTAAAATGGCTCAATTAAATATTGGTCAGATTATTACAGAAAGTTTACAGGACAAACCAGTGGTAAATAATATAAAACATATGCAAAAATTAGAACATGTTGAAGAATCAGTTGGTATTACACCTGGTGATTTTTCTAAAACATCATTTGGAAAACAAGATGATTGGTTTGTTGAAAAAGCATTAGCAAATGGTTATGGTGCTTTAGGTAAAACAAATTCTGAATATTTATATGAAAAATAATTTTTAATATATTTATTATATAAAATAGGAAAATTAATGCCAAATATTATTAATTTAGTATATGAAATATAACAAGTACTTAATAATTATGAATCTATTTTAGAAAATAATGTATAATATATTATATATTATTGAAAATATTAAATATGATGATATTTATTCAATATTTGAAGAGTTAGAATTTAATTTAAAAGAAGAATTATATGATTTTATTATAGAAGTTGCTTTTGATGAAGAATTAATGCATTTACTTAAAGAAGAATTTATATTTAATTTTAAATTTTATAACTAGATAGGTTAAAAAACAACATAATTATGCTTACACGAGTATTAAAAATAAAGAATTTATAGTAACTACTAGTGATAATATTTAATGAAAACGATTAATTTTATATGAGAAAATTAAATATTTTATCTTCGAAATATGAAAGATTTAGTAAATTTTTAAAAAATCAAGAAATTCGTAGAGATGTGAAAGACATTTTTTAAGTAATTAACGAAATATAAATTTAATTAATTTTAAAAATTAAAAAGAAAAGCAAATTCACGATTGTATAAATAATAAAGAAAAAGAAATGTCAATATTTAATAAAGTTAAAAGTAAATAAACATTAATAGTAAAGGAGAATTTTAAAATGGCTAATAATATCAGTAGTTTAGTAAAACAAATTTCAGAATCAAAGATTGATATGTTGGATATAACAGGTAATGTCGGTAGAGCAATTAAAAAATCTGAATTATTAAATAAAACAAAAAATTTAATGGGTCCTATTAAAAAACCTGGTTTTGGAGAGAGATTAAAAGAAGCTGGAGAACACGCATATGGGGCTGCTAAAAAGGTTGGGTCTAATGCGTATGATGCAGTTAAAGATTCTGGAGCTGCCAAATATGCAGCTGGTGCTGCTGGTGTTTTAGGTGCTGGTTATGCTGCTAAAAAATTATTAGATCGTCGTCGAGCAAATAAAAATAAATAATAAAGAATGATTAATGTTATTAATTATTGAAAATATTAGACAATATTAGACAATATGATAATATATCTTTAATTTTCATATAAAAATTAATAAATGAATAGTAATACTATTAATAATTAGATTAATAAAAGGTATATTATGTAGAGTAGCTAAAAAGTATTATAAATTATTAATGAATGCACATAAAAAAATTAGGATATATAATTAATAGTAACAAATATAAAAAGATTTTTTTAAAAAGTAATATGGAATAAGAAATCAATTAATTGGTAATAAATTTAATCAATTTCGTTGAAAATAAAGTCAATAATTCAAAAAATAATTAAAGAAAAATAGAAAATTTAGATTTCCAAAACGAAAATATAGAACGGGACGAATGATTTAATTTTTAATTTTATAGGAGATTTATAATGAGAGATTTAACTATGTTAGAAACAATTGTAGAATCCGAAAATGTTCAAAATTTTCTTGCAGAAGAATCAACAGTACAGTTAGTTCAAGAAGGTGAAGATGCATTATTAAATTTTACACAAGTTATTAAAGACGAAATATTAGCAAATCCAGCGAGATTTATTGGAGAAACATTACAAGATACAATTACTAATATGACTGTTTTTACTGAAGGTGCTATATGTGCTTATGCAGATCAATTAACAGATCAAATGGTCGAAGCTACTGCATAAATAAAAAAATAATATAAAATTTTAAAAAATGGCATTGGTGTTTTTAAACATCTTTGCCATTTTTTAAGTTTAAAAGGATTAAATTATGGATAATTTAATGAATCTATAGTTAGTATTAATTTAAAAAAACAGAATATATACCGACTTCAGATAAATGAAAAGATAGAGCTATAAACAAATCAGCTAAAATAACTTTTCAATAATTTAAAAGAAAATAAAAATTATCCAATAGTCAACAACCTGGTGCATAGCACCAGGTTTTCTTTAAAAAATAAAATAATTAAAAATTAGAATTTAGTTATTAGTAGCAGACTTTCTTTAATTATTAAAATAATATTAAAAGAATGGAGAAATAATAAAAAATGGCTAATATTATTAATTTAGTTAATGAAACTCAACATTCATTTACTAATAAAGCAATAGATTATACAGCAAATGGAATTAAAAAAGTTATAAAAACAGTTAACAATCATGGAGGTGAAATAGTTAAAGCAGCTGCTAAACATGTATCTGATCATGCAGGTGCATATGCATTAGGAACTGCTGCGTTAGGAGCTGGATATGCTGCTAAAAAATTATTTAATAAAAAATATGCAAAACGATAATAGTATTAATTATAATTTATCACCAGCTGTTCAATTAAAATTACAACAATATATACGTGATAATTCACAAAAAGCAAAACAAAAATTAAATAAAAATATTTTAATTGATCAATCTAAAATAAAATCAAGTTCGAAAATAGATAAACCGATTAATAGATTAACATCACAAGTTAATAATATTTCAAAATTTACACCAGCTATATTTTTAACAACTGGTGGGTTGACATCTTGGGTTGCATTACATAATATTATTCCAAAATTAACAAATAAAGAAAATTATGATACAATATTAAATAAAATAAAAAATATAATATTTAAAGATGATAAAATTCCAATGGTAGCTAAATCATCAGTAATTATATTAATAACTGCATTTATAGTTAAAAAATATATTATCAATAAATTTAAAGATAAAACGTCACATGGTATTAATGATACAATAACAGATATTGATGGAAATTTTTAAAATGGCTAATATAATTAATTTAATAAATGAAGAACAGAAATATATTTCTATTATAGAAGATAATATTTACTTTATTATTGAAAATATTGAGCAATATGATGATATTTATTTAATATTTGAAGAGTTAGAATTTAATTCAGAAGAAGATTTATATAATTTTATTATAGAAATTGCTTCTGATAAAGAATTAATGTATTTACTTGAAGAGGGATTAATTACTGATTTTCGAAATAAATTTACTAAAAAAATATAAAACAAAAAAGTAGAAATATAAATAGAAAACGAAAATTTTATACAAAAAAAATAAAAGATTCAATTAAATATAGAACAATGACTAATTCAGATGGACAAATAATAACAAAACCTAGAAAACAATCCCCAATGCATAATCTTCGAGGTCGTATTTTTGGAAAAATAATTTATAATCAACGAAAAAAGTTAGGATATAATGTAAATAAAAAACAATTTTCAGACCCACATTATAAACTTATACGACAAAACGTATCTCAACCTGGTATTTTAAATAAAGGAGTTGCAACTAAAATATTATTAAAAAATCAGGGCAAAATTATTAAAAATAGAATGAAAGATAAGTTAAAAAATGATTTTAATTCTGATAAAAGACGATTTAATAATTTAAAAGGTTTTATAAAAACAACGCATCAACAAAAATCATCATATCCATGGGAATAATATGCAAAGTGAATTATTAAAAATTTTGAAAAAAAATAAATTAAGATTACATCAAAAACCACTAAAAAAATTTAATAAATCAAATATGTCATTACGAACTGGCTTTCGCCGTTCAAATACATTACATTTAAATTCATTAAAATCTAAATTTAAATTAAAAATTAATGAATCTATTCAAAAAGGGTATAGATATTTATTAATATATGAATTAAATAAAAATAAACCAAAAATTATACATAAAACAAATAATATACAATTATTAAAGACAGTAACAAAAGGAAAATTAATTACTAGAAAAATTCCAGGTCCAAGTCCAGAAGCTAAATTTAAAAGAGTATCATGGTGAAAAATAAAATAATGAGATCCCAGTATATAAAAATAAAGAGATCTCAATTATTTTGGATTTATTTTATTCAATAATAATATCTTCTGCATATATTATTTTTGAAAATTTTGCTTTAATACTTTTTTTTCCATTTTTACTTATTATTAATATTATAACTTTATCATTAATCCAACTATATTTTTTTGGAGTATGTATTGTATCGAGATTAGAATAATAATCAGTTATTAAGAATATAGTAGAAATATCAGATTCATGTTTTTTGATATAGTCGTAAACAGCAGTATGTGAAGTTCCACCTCTTCCTTTAAATTTTTTTAAGTTAATATCATCAGGATGGGATGGTTTAACTATATTTGTAATTTTAGTGTCATGATATAATATAGTCATATTTGAATAGTATTCAAAAAATTCTCGTAAAACACCGTTAACTAATGCAAAATCATGTCTAGACATTGAACCTGATGTATCAATACATCCCAACAGATTATTATATTCTTCTTTTCGTAAAGTACCTGGAGCATAAAATTGTCCATATTTTTTTCGTTTATTAATTCGACTCCAAGTTAATTTATTTGGATCTGGAATTAAACTATTTTTAAATATTTTTCTTAATATATCAGTAAATGGAATTATAACTTTAATTTCATTTTTAACTAAATCAAAACACTTTCCTGTTTTTAATCCACGTTCTTTAAATTTTAATTCAATATCTTTTTTAAATATTTTAAAATTCTCAATTAATTCTTGAGATGCTCTATCTGCTAATGAGTTTTCGTTTTTATTATTATAAATTGGTATTATTGTTTTATATTTTTTATTATCATTAATACTATATGTTACTTCTACAGATTCATTTTTTATACTATTTTTAAAATAATCAGTAAATTCGTCAATAGTCATTGATAAATTTTTATTATTAATTAAACTAATTGAATGTATTATCATATTATTTTGAAGATATTTTGCAACATCTTCACAAGACATATTTTCATCAACTAATTCTTTGATTATAAATGGTTTATATTTATCTGTCGGGGGAGATACATGATTTAGTATTAATTTATCAATATCATGATTAATATTATTATTAATAACATGATCAGTTGCTAATCCAGTAATAATATCATTAAAACCTTCTAATCGATTTCCATGTAATAATATAATATGAAGAATTTCATGTATTATCACATATATAATTTGTTCTAATTTAAAATTTTTCATTAGTTTCATATTTACTAGAATTTTATGCTTATTAGATTCTGAAAATAAACATTCAGCAATATGATCTATCGAGTTATCTTCATGAAATTCATATGTTAATAATAATAATATGAATATTTTTAAAGTATTATCAAACATTAAAATTTCTATTGCGTCTTGTAAATTTTTATATTTAGTTTTCATTTATTTCTCCATAAGTCTCTAATGATAGTAAATGTATTTTTAATTCGAACACATATAATATAAAAATGTTAAATTATTAAAAAAATCTTGGTGCTTTGAGCCAAATTGTTGATTAATATTATTAATTACCATTTCGTATTTTTATTACTGCTTCTATAATTGCTTCTCTATTTTTTTGACGTAAACCAGTCATAATTTTTGAATATTCAGAATTAAATTTTTGATAATATGTTTCTAATGATATATTAAATTCTTTCATAATAGCTATTGCAATTTCTTTATAGTTATCACATAATTGATCAATTATTTCTATTAATATATTTCGATTATTATCATCTTTTTTTTTTAATAATTGTGTATAATAAGAGATAATAGCTGTACCAAAAATATAACTATCAATTGAAGATGAAGGAATTTTAAATTTTCCAGTTTGAAATATTTTTTCACAATCAATTTTACTATATATTTTATAATGAGTCATAAAAGCAGATGCAGCATTAATACCAATATGACCTTGTGCAAGATTATGTAATTTAAATGAATTAATATTTTTTAAAACATTCCAAGCAATGCTTAAATTACTCCAAGCTCGTGGAGAAGCATATGGTTTAAAATCTTCTTCTTGATGAAAATATTTATTTTTATTAATTGTATTATTTAAAAATGATATAATTTCTGAATGAACATTATTAGGAATAGCATAATTATATTTCCAATAATCATAGTCAGTTTTAGCGTTTATTATATATACTCGTCCCACGATACCAGATGATAATCTAACACTATTTGATAATGCCGAATCATTACCTGCTAAGATAATTGCAGAATTTGATGGTAAGTGAAAACCTCTTAAAGAATGATTGGTAAATAATTCATATCCTAAATTTTGATGATCTTTACTACATAAATGATAGTCATCTATTAATATTATTAAATAATCTACTAATTTTGCATGTTGATAAAATAATGTAATTAATTGAGGTAAAGTCCATCTCGTACCTTGCATTGAGTTACCATTAATTGTAATATTATAAGCATATGGAAGGCCGCTAATATCTTCTAATGGTTTAAATGCAAAATGTATTGAAATAAAACCGACTTTATTATAATTTAAGCATTCTGATTCTAAGCATGCTGATTTTCCACCTCCAGGAGGACCAACAATATATGGTATTGCAGTTTTATTTTGATTAGATTGTTGAACACAATTATGAAATGCTAATTGTAATCCTTCTTGAATAGCATGATGTAATTTAGTTTTTAATTCTTCCATATTTTCTCCTTTATTTTAAAAAAATTAAATAAAAATATAACTAATATATTAATATCTATATTATTTTTTTAAAAACAAAATGATTGAGGTATAATGAGTCAACAACCTGATGTATAGAACTAGGCTTTTTTAGGATAATAAATAATGCAAAATAGTAATTTATCACAACACTGGGAAGGAATGCCAGAAAATATTAAGAAAATATTTAAATGTTTTAATATGACATATTTTGAGAATCCATTTGTTCAATCATTACATTATTTAATACAAGATATTCATTTAGAATTTTTTAATAATAATAAATGGATTTTAAATCCAATGCAATTTTGTCAAGATTATTATAAACAACAATATTATTATCCTATTATTCATTTAGTTAATAATATTGGATCTATATATGAGTTTACACCAGATTATTTAAAATATATAAAAGTACCAAATGAAAATAAAATAATATCAATATTACAACATAATTTGACTAATTTCGATCATAATAAATCAAGGTTTACATTATTGACAGATAAATTATATTAGGAGATATAATGACAGATGTAATACATGAACAAAAAGTCCCAACCGATTTACATAATATTTACATACCAGATAATAGTATGCGAGATTTACCATCATTTGTTATTGAACGTGAAACAAGTGTTATAACAAGAACTAGTGGAAAAAATCGAGAAATATATAATACATTTGATGAAAATTTTGAGTTATATGCATCTAAATTAGCATCGTCATTATGTAAAGAAAAAGCACAATATTTAATTCAACATAAACGAATTTTATTATCAAAAACATTAGATTCTGGTAAAAATGGAATTGTTGGAACTATTATAATACGAAATAAAACATTATATAATGTTTTATTAGATATATATGATTTAGGTATAAATATTCGAACAGGTGAAACGAATAATATTGATGAGTGCATATATGCATCATATTTTCAATATCTTAGAGGTGTTATTATAATAAATTATGATATGATACAACGAGATATAGAATTATTAAATTTAATGATATATTTAATTCAATTAATATTATTACGTGTAATTGATGTTTCATATAATTTAATGGATAAACAAAAAGATATATTAGAAATAGTTATTAAATATTTTATAAATAGATTTTATTTTGGTCATAAACATCCAGAATCGGTAACATATGCATTTTTAAATAATAAACAATATGTTAAAGAATTAAAATCAACTGTAGAATTATTTAGAAAATATAATAAATTTGCAGATATATTAAAAGCATTAATTGATGTTAAATTATCAAGAAAACAATTATCTGTGACTATTATTAAATGTATAAAATTATTTGGTATAACTGGTTATTATTGTTTGACAACTAGTATTGATTATATTCTTGCTGGATTAGTATGTGCTAAATATCCTACAAGATTTCTTACAAGGTTTAATACCGATATGAAATCTCATATATTATTAGAAAAATCGTTATCAAAATATTTTAAGAAAACAAAAATAAAAATGGATTAAATGAGGTCAAAATGTATATGCCAAGATATGCAAGATCAGATATGATTAAAAATATTTTAAAATTAAAACAACAAAATGAAAATAATATAAGTTTAGATATCATGAAAAAAAATAATTCATGTGATATAACTGTATTTCCGTTTATATATGAAAATTTAATAGTATTGCCAGTGAAAGATAAAAATCGAAAACAATTATTATTTGAATTAGGATTGGATCAAAGTCCAGAATTATCAACAAAATCAATAATGATTATAGATAGAAATACAGATAAATTAATAGGTGGGATAGCTATATCTACAAAGTTAGAATCAAATGGAAAGTTATATAAAATAATTAGAATTATTGATAATAGTAACATTGATAAGATTAAATTAATATTATCAAAGATTCTATTACATCCAGGTAATGAATATTTTCAGGACGCAATGGTTACATCAAGTAATTTTAGATCAACAACATTTATGCAACCTGAACATGAGCGAAATGGTAAAGATGAATATAATAATGATTGTGGATTCGAAGATCAAGAAACATTTTTTATTAGTACTTAAAAAGGATTTTCAATGTTATGAAATTAACGAAATTAATAAAATTTATATTGTTAATAATTTTATTAACAACTAATTCATGTGCATATAAAGATTATGCAAAAATTCAAATGAAACATATTGAAACTGAAAAAATTAGGATGCAACAAGAAACTAAAGTTGTTTTAGATGCTTATAAAATAATTATGAAAATTATGTTTCCAGATAGTATGAGAACTGTACAAGAACCAGTACAAAAATATTTAGTAAATCATCTTTGGTTTGATGAAACAGGTCGTAAACATATGCTACAAATAAAAGATACAGCACAAAAACCATCATCAGATAAATTTATGGCATATATTATGTTTAAAGAATTAGTACCAGCATTACATGAAATTTATAAAATACAACAATTAAATATAGAAGCACCAGTTACAATTGGTTCAGTATTATTGAAAGCTGCAGATGCAATTCCAATACTAGGTTCAATTGCTGGTCCTATTATAACTGCAGGATTACTAGCAGATCATGGAGTTAAAGTTGCAGGTAATACAATTACTAATGGATCTTCACTTGGAGCTGGAAAAGCAATACATGAAAATCCAGCATATGTAAATACATGGGAAAACAAAGAATTTACAGATACAGATACAAATGTAAAAGTAAATAAAGAAAAACAGATAATTCATAGTATAGATTCGAATATAGACTAATTAATAACCTAGTATATAATACTAGAATTTCTTAAATTAATAAATTATAAAGGATAAATTTATGGATTTAAGTAATACAAAAATAATACGTAATTTATCTTTTATTAATGCAGATGGTGATATAGGTAGATTACAACAATTTATAAATCATAAAACATGGGATTTTATTGATTTAGAATGGTGGAATGATTTTTTATTTTCAAAAGGAACATCACATCCTGACTATCAATATAAAAATGAATTCGATGGAATCCGTCGAAGATGTATTTTAGATCAATTTGATCCAGGTGCAATAAATATTATTAATCTTACAAAAACATTATTTTATGATCCTAATAATAAAGTATTTTTAGCATATAAAAATGAATTATATGTACTTGGTTATAAAAATGGACATATTAAAGGGAATTTAGATGCGACAGAATTTTTAACTTATAATGATTCATGTGAAAGTACGGTTAAATATTATATTGATGGTTATAAAATTGGTTATAAAAATGGATATGAAGAAGTTCAAATAAATCAATTAGAATTTAATAATGGACGTTCTGATGGATATAATCAAGGATATATACATGGAAAAAATAATCAAAATATAGATAATACAACGTCAGAAATAAATCAATATTATATTAATGGATATGAAGAAGGTTATCTTAATGGATATAATCAAGGTCAATTTTATTATAATGGATATACTACTGGTAAATCTATTGGTTATATAGCAGGTTATAATAATACAATATATGATGGAAATATTACACATATAGAACCAGAATATATGAATGGTTATTATGATGGTTATTATAATGGTTATACTTTAGGATCTCAAGATAAAGCATTATATGAAATTGGACGTTCACAAGGATATGATGCTGGGTTATTTGATGGCTATCGAAATCAACCAATAAATAATGTAATAGAAACTGATAAAGGTCATATATTTATTAATGCTTATAAAATAGGATATAATGATGGTTATAGTGTAGGTCAAGCTAATTTATTATTATATAATAATGGTTATACTAGTGGGTATAATCAAGGAAATATTGATGGTTATAATAGACAATTATATAATAAGTCAACATCTGAAATTAATAAATATTATATTGATGGATATGAATTAGGTTATGATAATGGATATAATCAAGGATCATCTAATATATCATTTTATGAAGATGGGTATTCTGCTGGAGAAATAAAAGGTTATGCTGATGGATATGCTGGAGCAATATTTAATGATTTTACGTCTAATACTAATTCTTATTATATTAATGGTTATAAAACAGCATATGCATTAAAATATACTGAAGGACAAAATAATTTATTATTATATAATAATGGATATATTTCTGGTTATAATCAAGGTCATTTAGATGGATATAATAATAATACATATAATAAAACAACATCTAACCTTAATATATTTTATATATCTGGATATGAATCTGGTTATATTTTAGGGTATCCTCAAGGAGAAACAGATAAATTATTATATAATACTGGATATTTTAATGGAGATATTCAAGGTTATAATGATGGATATAATAATAATATATATAATAACTCAACATCAAATACTAATTCTTATTATATATCTGGTTATGAAGATGGTTATCTTATTGGATATAATCGAGGTATACAAAACCCAAATTATCTAAGTGGTGATGCATTAAGACCATCATTAGGAATTAATGATGAACGTTTATATCCTGCAATATGGATAGATTCAGATAATGATTATCTAAGTGGTGATTCATTAAGACCATCAATAGGAATCAATGATGAACGTTTATATCCTGCAATATGGATAGATTCAGATAATGATTATCTAAGTGGTGATTCATTAAGACCATCAATAGGAATTAATGATGAACGTTTATATCCTGCAATATGGATAGAATATTTAAATGGAAATTCATTAAGACCATCAATAGGAATCAATGATGAACGTTTATATCCTACATAAATAACTTTTAAGGAGTTAAAATAATATGACAGCATTAGTAGAAGGAATAGCAAAAGATAAAAATGGATCTACAATAACAGGAATAGCAGCAACATTTTCTATTTTTAATAAAGATAATCATTCAATTTTATTAGGTAGTGAATTATCGAGCATATCTACAGGTCAATGGTTAGTTAATCTTCCATCAAATGTTGCTGGAGATAAAGTTCTTGCAATGTATTCTTTTGAAGGTAACTATAGTGGAGATACTGATATTGCAGGTGCAAAGTTTATAACTGCAATAGCAACTAGTCAACTTAATGATTCACCAATAAATGGATTATCATATTCATCAACTTCTTATTCTGGTATAACATATGATAATGGTAAATTTAAATATGTTAATGGAGAAATAACTACATTTAAAATTGGAGATATTATATTAGGTTCTATACTTATGACAAATCAAACATCAATAAATATTATTGATTTAATTACTGGTGCTTCAGATGAAACTAATCAAACTGTTATAAATATTGGACGATTTTTACAATCGTGCCATACACCTGGATTATCATCATTATCTGAATCTACACCTATTGAAATTTCAGAAAATACGAGAAATACATGTGTTGGTAAATCAATTGATTTTACAGTTGATGAATCAACGTTTGAATCTAATTCAACTGTAAGTACAGTATTAGCGTCATTTGGTGATTCACGAGTATTACAAAGTAGAATTAATGCTCAACGACATATAAAACAAGGTATTATTGGGTGGACTCAATTTATAGGCACAGTAAAACCGCCAACTTCTCCAGCAATATATGAAAATGGGTTTTATATATCGAATAATAATATATTAGAAGTTGCATTAGGATTAACTAATTTTGTTCCTTCTGGTATAAGAATATATTATGTTGGATCTACAACAGTTACTAATATAGTATTAAAAGATAATACAAACCAAACAGTATTAGAAGCTTCAGGAAATTATAATTCCGGAGATATTATACCATTAACAGTTAATATTGATATTGGTGAAATTACAAAAATAATAATAACATTAAATGAAGATTCAACGAAGATTTATTATTTTGAGTTTTATGGTAATAATCATAGTTCTATTAAAATTGACTATGATATTGGATATGATGCAGGTGAAATACAAGGACATACAGATGGCTATGCTGGAAATTCATCTGATGATTCTACATCTAATACAAATATAGATTATATATCTGGTTATGAAACTGGATATGCTATTGGATATACTCAAGGTGGGAATGATCTTACATCATATAATACTGGATATACTGCTGGAGATACTCAAGGTTATAATGATGGTTATGCTGGAAATTCATTTGATGATTCTACATCTAATACAAATACATATTATATATCCGGATATGAAGCTGGATATGTTATTGGATATACTAGGGGTCAAAATGCAAATTCATCACAAGGAATGATTGTAGATCAACAAATAATGATATTATAAGTTAATAATCTGGTGCTTAACATCAGATTATTTTTAGAAAATAAATTTCTTAAAGGAGAATATATCATATGCCAAGTAATAATGTTCAATTAAATATGCAATATACTGCATGGGATAAAGAAAATGATATTGGTAAAACAGGAGATGCCAGTAATCACGCGTTGTATATTATTAAAGGAACAACAGCAACAGCAGTTACAAATACACCAACTGAAATAGATTCAACACATTGTCCTGGTATATATAATATATTATTAACTGCGTCAGAAAATAACGGAGATTTTATTACATTAGCTGGTAAATCATCAACAGATAATATACGAATTATTCCTAAATCATGGAGTAATCAAATTAATATGAAACAATTAAATGAACAAATATTATCTGCTTATGTTGGAGATAATTTAGATAGTTTTTTTCATAATAGTAATTCTGTTACAGCAAAAATAGTTGATAATATACAATAGGAGAATTAATAATGCCAAATATAAACACATCAATAACTATACAATATCTCGCTTGGGATTTTGAAAATAAGATTGAAAAAACTGGAGATGATTCAAATCATACATTATACATAGTAAATGATGGTGTTGCAAGTGTTGCAACAAATTCCCCAGTCGAAGTTAATAGTTCTCATACTCCTGGGATTTATGCTATAACATTAACAGCAGCAGAAAACAATGGAGAACTAGTAACTGTTAGAGGAGTATCTTCAACACAAGATGTTGAATTAATACCACCACATTGGAGTAATAATGTAGATATTAATCAGATAGAAGGAAAAATATTATCAGAAAAAACAGGTTCTAATCTTAATATATTTTTTCAAAATTTAGCATCAGCAACAACGAAAATAGTTGATAATGTTGGAACTACAACAGGTGGTGGTAATTTAAAAACTGGAGGTAATTTAAATCAAACATCTGATATGGTTATATTATCTGGGAGAGGTCATAATTATTGTAAAGTTCAAAAAGCTACAACATCTGAATCTTCTAAATGTCGAATAATAATCGAAAAAATAGAAAAATCAGACACATCATCTAAATATACAAGATTATCTCCATATATATATAAAATTAGTGTATTTGATATTAGTTCAAGTGAAGCTTGGGATTCAACAGCAAATCCGAAATCATCGAATATTGATATTGATATTGAAATTGGATTAGATGCAACTATTGATCCAACTGTTAGTGATGATGATAGTTATAATCATGATAGTTATGATCCTATATTTCAAGTATATACAGCTAGTTCATTATCGAATTTAGAATCTGGAACTTCAATAACTAAAAAAGATTTTGAAGAAAGTGCTGGTGGTGAAGCGTCATATATAATAAATATTAATCATTATGATGGTGTTGTAGCATGTCGATCGCCATCTCATACGAATCAAGAGTTTTTTATTGGGGTTGGTGATGCATTAGCTGATGATATTAATACACCAAATGTATCTGAAGGTGAAACTAACCCAGGTTCGGTAGATGTTGTAATTGAATTTAATTCAACATTAGCATCTAAAATACATGGTATGGATATTGTTTATAATTATAATAAAGGGTCGAATCCAACAGACCCAACATTAGCAAGTCATAATGGAATTTTAAGTGGATCTAATACAGATACAACGGTTCATGTTACTGGTGATGATGAAACTGTATATTTTAAAACTCGATGTGTTGGAGATGAAAATGAAGCTTGGTATATTGATGGATCTGTTGATTCAAGTTCATTTTCTATTCCTAGTACAGGAGAAGGTGAAGGTGAAGGTGAAGGTGGTTAATATTAATAAATAAATATAATTCTAATAAAGAGAATATAAAATGAATATAAATAATTATTTTCTTTATTAGAATTGAAAGATATATTAATTATGGAATCTCGTTTTTTAGTTGCATGGAGTGGAGGAATAGATAGCACTTATTGTTTATGGTGGGCGTTAAATGAAATTGATGGTGGTTATTTAACAGCAAAACATATTCAATTAATTAATAGAGAAGGTAGGCATCAAGCTGAATGGGCTGCAATTCAACGAATAATGCCATTAATGAAAAAATATGGGAATTTTGATTTATCAGTATCAACGTTAGATGTTATGTCTGATTCAAAACCAAGATTTATGTTACGAGATCATTTTTATATGTTAACAATATTATTTGGTGCAGCAATAAATCATATATATAATAAACAATTAAGGACAACAATAATTACTGGAAATGATAATGTTATTAAATCGACATTAATTAAATACTATTCAAAATCATATAAATTAATGCGAGAATTACACCCAAATATATCACCACGACTATATACATCTCCTAGTATTTTAATGCCTGTTTTTTATTATAATCGAAATAAGCAAGTTAAAGAAATGCCATACGAAATTGCTATTCAGACACATAGTTGTAGAAAGCCGATTAAAATATCTGATAAATGGTTAAATTGTGGTAATTGTATGGTATGTAAAAAACTAAAACTAAAAAAAAGATCATTTACAAATAGATCATATATCGATAGAGTAAAAAAAATAAAATGAAACCTAAATTTTTAGTTGCATGGTCTGGGGGTTTAGATTCAACAGCAGTTTTATATTGGGCTATTAATGAAATTGATAATGGTGATTTATTAGTTAAACATATTCAATTAATTAATAGAGAAAATAGACATCAAGCCGAATGGGCAGCAATACAACGAATATTACCATTAATGAAAAAATATAGAAATTTTGATTTATCGGTGTCAACATTAGATGTTACAATTGATACTATTTTCAATAAAATGACTGATCACTTTTATTGTTTTCCAATTATATTTGGAACTGCAATAAATCATTACAGTAAAAATATTCAAATAATTATTATATTGGGTTATCATAATGTATATAATATACCGATATATATTAAACAATCAATTAAATACATGAAAAAATATCATCCACGAAATATTAAAGTAAATCATATTAATTCTGAGATATTGATGCCGTTATATAATGAATCAAAATATATTAGTTGTAATATATTACCATACGAAATTGCTATTCAAACACATAGTTGTCGAATTCCAATTAAATCACAATCAGGATTATGGTTGAATTGTGGTAAATGTATTCCATGCAAGAAAATGAAATTGAAAAAATATTCGTTTACAAACAAAACATATATCGATCAAATTTATAAAAACAAAAAATATGAGAGGTAAAATATGCCAGATCAAATTATATTATCTGACACTCAAATGGTATATGGACAAGAATTTGCGCAAGAAGGTTCTGTTTATGCCCTTCCTGCAATAAAAGAATTAAATGCATTACCAAGTATAATTAGTAACGTTGTAGATTCAGTATTATATCCAAAACGTTTATTTGGACATAATATAACTGAATTTAATATTATAAATTCATCTGAAGTTTCTATGCATGTACATGCTGGATTATCAGTAATGGATCATAAACTTATTTCAATTAAAGATGAATTTACGATGACAATTCAAATTGATCTTGTTAATTGGGATTATTTGAAATGTGAACTTTTATTTTTTTTATGTTATGATGGTATTAATTATCCACAATATAAATTAATAGCTGTTGATCATAGTAATGGAAATATAGTTTCTAATATTATTCTTGACAATACAGATCATAATTTATTATTAGGTATTTTTAAATATACTAGTAATAGTAATACTATATTGACAGCTACTGATATTTCAATTCCAAACTATGGAATTAAACGATTTGTAAATGGTTTATTTTATTATCTATATGGAGATATTGCTGTTGCAGATTCTAATACGTTAGTAGTTAGTGAATTAGATTTAACACCTAATTATTTAATACATAAAATAGAAGGTATTAACGGAATTGAAATAACATCACAAATCAATAATAATAGTGAGAAAATTATTATTGGAGTTAATAATTTAGATTCAATGGAAGTCGATTATATTCCAGTATATTATAATACATTAGATATTTTACCAGATGGACCTGTAAATAATGCGTTAGCATGTCATCTTAAAGGTATTGACATGGCATTATCAGCAGTACAAGGTGAATTATCAATGTCTGAAAGTCAATATCAAATTGATAAACGTACTTTAGATAATAATAATATTGTAAATAAAATTATTAATTTAGATCATGAAATTGAGCTAGCTAAATTAGATGAAATTTTTATGATAGTACATGGAGGAATAGTTCAACGTGAAGGTAATGATTTTATAGCAATACAAGTAGATGGTAAATGGACGGCTATTACTTGGGATGGATACGATGCTGATGGATTATTAAAAGAAGGGCAAGAAGTAAGTGTCCATTATTTTGCACAAATTGCCCCAACACCTTAAAGGATTAAATAATGACTGATTTAAATGCAAGATGGATTAAAAAAGACGAAGATTCATTATATGCTGATTTGTTAACTGGAAAATTATCAGTTAAGTGTGATCCATTAAATGCTATTGTGAAATCATCTAATGGAATTAAAATTAAAACTCAAGGAATTACATTAGATTTATTAGATGATGAAATAAAACAAACAACAGTTTCACCTAATATTTTATCAGATACTAAGTATTTTAGAGGTATATGTAATCAAGAATTAAATACTTCTAAAAACATATTAACTGCTTTTAATTATCCATGGTATCCTGTTAATTTTATTAATGGGACAGTTGGAAATGGAACTGTTAAGATAGTGACATTAGATTATTTGGCACCAAATTTAATAGGATTTCAAGGTGATTTAAATAAAGCAATGTCAATTTCATTATTAGGTGCAGATTTTAGAGTATTAATATTAGATATTCATTTAACAAATAATCAAACAAATGGAGATATTGGTGGCTTATCATTATTAGGTCAAGGAGATTATAAATTTACAGGATATAATCGCGGTGAATTTCCAATCCAATTATCAGCATTTGTAAATGTAATATCAGCTACAGGTGATATTCGATTATATTTATTACAAGATATTATTTCAACACATATACATATTACATCTGATTTAGTTGGTGAAGGATGGAAATATATAACCGCTAATAATACTAAATTTAGAAAATCATTAAAATCCTATTTTTACGGATTAGGGCATATGAAAGTTGCAATTGCATTACCATATGCTGGAATAGGTTTTCATAATAAGCGATTTATTTATGCAAATTCAGTTGGAAGATATATGTTTGATTATGATTTAATGCCAAATGGGTATACATTTAAATATAGTCAAGGTTATTATCAAGGTATTAATGCTGGTAATATTGATGGATATGCATCGAATACATATGATGATGATACAAATAACTTAGATATAGAAGTAATAACTGGTTTTCAAACTGGATATAAAGCTGGATTTAAACAAGGTCAAAACCAAAAAATAATTTATGATAATGGATATTCTGCTGGAAATACTAAAGGCGGATCAGATTATACAAATACTAATCCATATAATGATATAATCACTAATACAAATACTTTTTATCAAGATGGTTATTTACATGGATATGAAGATGGATGGACATCTGCAGGTGGAGATTCAGCATATAATGTTGGTAATTCTATAGGAAATACAAATGGTTCTACTGATTGTACTAATTCAAATCCATATAATAATTCAGTTGAAATGCTTAATCCAAATTATATTTCTGGATATGAAGTAGGTTATTTAAATGGATGGACTTCTTCTGGATGTTCAATTCCATAATTTATAGTCTAAGTAAAGAGAGGAAAATATGACTGTATTAGATGCAAATTTTTTAAATTATAATTCAAATTCATTTGAGGTTATAAATGAGCAACTTCATGTAAGATGTGATCTTCCTAGTGGAATAATATCAACATCTAATGGTATTTCGATTAATATTGGATCTGGAATATCAAGCATCAATAATAAACTTCAATTAGGTGAATTATTAGAAAATTGGAGTGTGAGTTCAACATATCGAATTACTAATGTTTTAGATCCAATAAATAATTTAGATGTTGCTAATAAACAGTTTATAGTAAATTTAATATCTGAATTAGAACATCCAGATACTGGAACTGATAAAGGGCAATTTATTTATTGGAATAATAATAAGTATACACCGATATCAATTAATAATATATATTATAATGATTTAACTAATAATCTAGGTATTCATACATTAAATCCAAAAGGTATTATTGATGTTCGTGGTTCTCTTATTAATTTAGCTATTAATGGAGTAGCATCAGCATCAAATGAAAAAGATTCAGCACATAATGCTAATAAAGCATTTGATTCTAATGATGGTACATTATGGGGTAATAATGATACTCTCCCAGTAACATTACAATATGATTTTGGATCTGGAGAGTTATTAGTAATAAATACATATACAATAAAATTTAATAATAAAATTAGTGGATGGGATAGTTATGATCTTTCTCCTAGTAGTTGGATATTTAAAGGTAGTATTGATGGAAATTCATGGGATATATTAGATGCAAGAATAAATGAAGAATGGAATCGAGATGAAGAAAAAATATTTTCAATTTTGAATATAACTCCATATCGTTTTTATGCGATTGAAATAACAGATAATAAAGGAACGTCTAATAATTCGGTAGGTATTGTTGAATGTCAACTATGTGATAATAATTCATTTGGAATAATTATATCTGATGCTGGTTATGCTGGTTTCGGAATTGAAACACCAACTCGACGAATAGAAAGTGTTGATTTTAAACAAGCACAATTAAGATTAACATATCAATTTGGCGTTAATTATACTGATCTTTTTACGAATATAGCCGGAGATTTTGAAATAAATCCATCTATAGGTAATATTAAATTATTAAAAGATTTAAAAACAGATAGATGGATTGAATCTAATACAAATACATTTATTGGATTAAATGTTATTGGAGATGATACATTATTACATACAACAGGTAATGATGGATTTTTCAATACAATATATGGTTCTAATGCTGGTTATTCTATAACGACAGGATATTCTAATACAATATTAGGATATAATACTGGTTATGATATAACTGAAGGATTTCAAAATGTTTTAATTGGAAATGAAACTGCACATAATATATTAACAGGATATAATAATATAGGAGTAGGTTCATATTCATTATTCGAGAATACACATGGGTATCATAATATTTCAATTGGAATTTATAGTGGTTTTTCAAATTCTGTAGGTATTAATAATGTAAATATAGGTTCAGCTGCTAACTATTTTAATCAAGAAGGTGATAATAATACTATTATTGGATATAGAGCAGGTAGAGGAACAGCATTACATAATAAAAGTGGAAATGTATTTATTGGTTATCAAGCTGGATATAATGAAGTTTTATCTAATAAATTATATATTGCAAATACAGACACATCAACACCATTAATTGGTGGTGATTTTAGTAATAAACAAGTTTATATTTTTGATAGTTTAGGTATTAATAATAATAATCCTATTCGTAATCTAGATATATTAAATCCTATAAATCCACAATTAAGATTAACAACTATATTTAATAATAAATTTGTAGATTTACAATCAGATTCTATAGGTAATTTAGTTATAACGCCATCAAATGAATTTATTGGTGTAAATACGATTCCTGAAACAACAATAGATATTACTGGAACAGCATTTTTATTACCAATTCCAAGTAGTCAATTAGCGGATAATATTTTTAAATCGTCTCAATTAAGTGCATATATAGATAGTGGAATATTACATTTTAAAGTTAAAGATAATTCAAATATATTGTATGATTTTAGATATAAAACAGTAGAGGAATTAGCATTTGAAAGTGTTCATTTAACATCTAATTCATGGGCTGAATTAGAATCTAATTATAATTATCCAGGATGGACTTATATAACAACTGATAAAATTGCATTTAATGGGTGTTTTGAAACTTCTATTTCTTCTCCAGGATCTATTGAATACATAACTGATGAATATATACCTATCAATCCATTTAAAAAATATTCATGTAGTGGATGGTTTAAATCTGTTGGAGCTTCAAGTAATGGTTTTATATATGCTGGATTTATTGCTTATGACAAAGATAAAAATCGAATAAATCAAGAAAATTTTTTACATAATTCTAATACTGAAACAACATTATTATCAAATCTTCATAATGGAGATACGACAGTATATTTAACTGATGTATCAAACTGGGATAATTCTACCGTTAACGAAAATAGATATTTTGCAGTATTTAATGATCCTTATTATGAATCATCTGGATTATATTTTTATACACAAAAAGTTGTTGAATATAATGAAGGTTCAGTTAATACAACAACAAATACATTAGAATTATCATCACCATGGCCATATGAAACCATAAATGCTGGAACTCCAATTGCAAATACTAAAATACAAAATAATTATGACTATGATGTAATTCAAGCAGAACAAATTTCAAATACATGGAAATATAGAAGTTCAGGAATTATAACTGGTATTTCAGAATCAACTGAAGATAATAATGCAAAATTTAAACCAGCAACAGCATTTATACGACAAACAATATTATTAACAAATCAAGAGAATATTTATACGGTTAGAATGGATGGATTTGAAACAAAGATAGAAAATAATGTTTTTATTGATAAAAATTATCCACAATTACAATTGATTAATACTCTTGATTTATATTATACATCTTTAAATACAGATAATTATGGTTATTTTAATATTCAGCCATCACATAATAGAACAGGGATTAATACACAATATCCGTCTAATAATGCATTAGAAATTTTTGATGATTTATCAAGTTATCAATTAAGATTAACAAATGTAATGGATGCTAGTTTTATTGAATTAGGTTCTGATATTAATGGAAATTTATTAATTAATGCAAGTAATGGTAATATATTAACTGCAAATAATTTTGGTATTGGTGTATCAACTTTAAATCGTAAAGTTGATATATTAGATTCTAGTAATCCTCAGCTTAGAATATCAAATGTTGAAAATTTACATTTTTCAGAATTTCAAGTAAATAATAATGGATTTCTTAATATTATTACAAGTGGTAATAAAATACAAACAAATAGTAAATTTGGAATTGGTGTTGAACCTTCTAGAAATTTTGAAATATTGGATAATATTAATCCACAGTTAAAATTAACATATAATGATACTAATTTTGTTGAATTTAATGCAAATTCAAATAGCGATTTAGAAATTATACCTAATTTAGGATTAGTTTCTATCCAATCTCAATTAAATATATTAAAATCTTCAGGAATACAATTAAAAATAATTCAATTAGAAAATACTAATTTTGCAGAATTTAGTGTTAATAATACAGGTAAATTGCATATATCGTCTAGTAGTAATAATATATTTGTCGATGGAAAATTTAATATTGTTGAAGATACAAATCCACAATTACAGTTAATTCAAACTGAAAGTATAAATTATGTAAATTTACAATGTGATGATTCTGGTAATTTTATTATTGGTTCAAGTGGTGAAAATATAAATACATCTAATAAATTAAATATAACTCATAGTACAAATCCACAATTACAATTAATTCAAACTAAAAGTA